>JGI24021J15306_10005010_pt1 | contig 15590 bp, 9 predicted proteins | sample Ectturendosymbi1_FD_15306 | JGI IMG/M metagenome (IMG submission 15306)
TTCCACATTTTATCGAACCTAGATGAAAGTTGTTGTTATTCACGTTTTTCTCGAGTGTTTGCTTTCTATATGCTTACCTAGTACCAGAGGTACAGGGGTGTGTTTGTATTTCTGCTGTACAACGATGAACTGCGCTATACTTTCCATGCTGTCGACATGACTAATGGATCGCTTTAATTGAACGTGCATGCCATACTATACCTGTGGCCCGCTTGATGATGTACAATCCAGTACATCTCTGTAACTTTGGTCCTTCCCCATCTCGCTTTATCTCTTTTCAGTACATCATTTACTTGATTTCCGCTGTCTTTCTGTTCGTGGCGGTCTGCATCGTCTCGTCAAACACCCAAGGCGTCTCTCACTTCATTGCTTCTTCGGTTTTTGGCTGGCTTACCCTGGTCGTGTTCATTTTGCACTTCTGCTTGCTGGTTCGCAACACGGAAGGCATCTGGCCCCACCAGTGTTTGGCACACTGCTGCAGACTCGCGAGCCAATCAAGAAATGCTGCAAGCGGGGAGAGCTCTGGTTTGCTACAAGGATCTGCCACTCAACCGTAAGTGGCAGGAAAAAATGGCAAATGCAGCTTCTGCTGCCTTGTCAAACTACTCGGGAGAGAAGTTTTTCCGACTGTCACAAATAGCTCTGAAGCACAACTTCTTGACTTTGCAAAGTATTCCTTCGCAACTAAGGCAAAGAGCAGATTTTAAAGTTTTATCTGATAATTATGTTTTTATAGCAAATTCAAGTTGATGAAATGTCTGATATGTTGCATTTAAGCAAAGCTTTCTTGCGAATTGCGTTGAAGTCTTAGTCGCAATGCTTGCTACGAACTTGTTACAATCGAAAATCGGAAGCAAATTTACAAGTGAAAATTTGTTTCAAAGAGTTGATATTTTTGGGCATGCTTATTGAAATAAGCGTTAAATTCAATAAAGTGGAAGTGAGAATCGACTGGTTACATTTATCACTAAATCACGGCATTATTGTAAATGGAAAGAGATACGTTTTATGCATTTTAAGTGAGGCAAGCACTTGTCAAACTCAAAATCACAGCTTATCTTTCCGTTTCACCTTCATTTTATGCAGTTAGCTGTGTTCTTGTTTGGATTGGAATTGCAGCTGGGGTTTGCAAACTCTATCCTGATATGATATGACGCTGTCTGTATGAAATGGTATTGTGAATACGACGTTCCACTACCGCTATAGCAAAACGTTGTCAATATCAAACCACTCACTGTATTAAGTCAGAGTCTAAATCTGAGGCGACTGTAATCCGGTGCAAACCAAGGAGATTGATTCGAATTATTTTGCGTGTAATTCTACGCTGCTATGCAGGATATCCTGGCAACTGCCAGCAACTGCACCTAAACTAGAAAATAAAAACTCTGGCTGCTCTAACTTTCAGAGGTACGTTTCCAAAGCAACGTTTGAAAGAAGAGTGTGACAAAGGTCTATTAAAATACACCTTAGGTCCAGCAGAATCCCATTATTACACATCACATAAAAACTGGCTCTTCTAGATGCGAGCATGACGCGGATCTCCAAGAGTGATGAGCTAAAATTTTATTTGGGGTTCGCATATTCTTTGTACAATGACACCATCTAGGCTGTTGAGCTTAATGCAAGGAAGCAAATGTCTCGCTAAAAACCTATGCATTAGTTCACTTCTTGTGCGAAGGTTCAGCAACATGGATGCAAAAGCAGTTTCCTGGATATCAGGAATCCACTGTTAAGGCTTTTGAGAAAGCCAGCATCAGGCTGAAAATAGTAGAAGAATCCTCGAAATCATGTGTCTTTTAATAAAAAATAGATGGGGAATGTAACAAAACAAGTTGATTAAGAAATGTGAGTAAACCTTTAACTAATCCACACTTGTCGCTATAGCGCTCTTTTCGTCCGCTTGGTACGGTTTTGTTTGGAAACGCGTGCATTATTTTGCTGAGATTTTGGAAAGTCTTGGCTTTGTTTTTATGGTGGCCGTTTGCGCCATGTACAAATTTTGTTGTATTTAAAATCACTGTAAAAATGTATTTTTTCAGAAAAAAATTTTAAGATTATTTCAATTAACAAAATTTGTGATACTCCAAAAGAAAGTCTTTTCTCAAAAAAAAATTTTGCAAAAATATTTTGTCCAAGAACCGATTTCATGACAAACTTTTTTTAGTTACTGAGCCCAACTCAGCCAACAAGGTGTTTTCCAGTGAAGTTTAGGCAATACACCATGTCATAAGACAAATTTTGTTGTAAATTCATATAATGTATGGTCGTTTTCCACGTCATTTTTTGTCTAATAAATTATCACTAACGTGTTTCGTCTACGGTTTTTTATTTTGAATTTCCTCATAAAGTCTAATGTTATTTATAAAAGTTTTTGTTGGAGTTGTTTTAAATTATGGCTCTTGTTGTGGTAAGCGGAAATTGAAAAACGTATGTCAGGAATCGAAATTTTTGGTAACATTGCTTTGAATTTTTTATCTTGCAGTTAGATTAATTTAAGTACAGTGGATAAATGTTCTAGGTGTAACGTGGAATGCTAGACCACAAGCATTACTAAAGGACATCATGCATGTTTGTAATAAATCTTGCAGAAGACCATGTACATTTTTGCAGGGTTTATTTTAAACTCTCACTAGAGCCGTTTACACGTTCTTCAATGTAATGAATGCAAAATCGACGAGGGCCCATAGCACTTACCACGATCCTATCTGTATTTCCCTGGCTTTTTGCAAAGCGTTATAACAAGCCTAATTTTAGACTTCATAATCCCTGTCTAGCCTAAGCTACCAAATACTAGAAAATAGGAAGCCATACTTCTGTTGCTCATGTAACAGTTATATGGCACTACAGCTGAAACGTTTATATCTAGGAACAATCATCTGTCTGATGCAAGACATGTAAAACAAAGTCTACTGCAAGCATTATTACCAAGATGCATGCTGATGACATTTTTAATGCTTATGGTCTTGTATTCCACATTACAACTATGACATTTGTTTACTGTACTAAGACTACAAGGTCGGAAATGCAAGCTACCTTACAAAAGTTTTGGTTCCTGACATGCATTTTGCAATTTTCGGTTGCCATAACAACAGCCACAATTAAAAAACACTTTAACAAAGATTTTAAAAATGGTAGACTTTGTTAAAAGATTGCAAACAACATAGGCTACTGATATGAAACAAGGTTAGTATTGGTTTATTAGATAAAAACTGCAGTGTGCAACAGTTGAATTTGCAACATAGTTTATTAACAAACTTCAGTGGGACACATTTTGTTGGTGGAGCTGGACACAGTAACGAAAAAGATATGTTCTTTTTCGTTATTTTCTTGAAAAAATATTTGCACAAAATAACTTTTTGAGTATAAAGGTTTTTGTTGCAGTTTCAAAATTTTTTCAATTGAAATAATTTTTGTGTGAAAATATACATTTTTACTGTGATTGTAAATATAACAAAATTGTTGCATTGCGCAAGCCGGCCACCGTATACTTCTGCGTTTTTAGGAAGCCATGCGACGTGAGTCAGTCGCCACCAAATAGACCACTCCTGTAGATATTAAAGTTGCAACATTGAAAACTAACAATGCAATTGTAACATACAGTAGTCGCGTTAGTGGGTTTCAACATTTACTCCAGCGAATCGCTAAATTGTAACAATTTTTCGAGATCTTTAATAGAAGCATACACATCGCAAGACGGTTGAAATTTAGGAAATAACACTTTTCGCAAAAGAATATGAATCTTTGAAGACCTTGTAGTTCATTTATTCAACGTTTCTTTTTGACTTGCTCAGGTGTTTGTTTTTTCAAAACCCTTGCATTATATCAAATAGTTAAGAATTATTATTTTCGTCATTGTTTGATGATGGAGCCGAAATAACATTCAACGGTGAATAATACTTCCATTTGTTTCATCTACTATTCAAAGTTTCGTTACAAAACACAAGTATTTGCTTATATTTTGTCATCGTTACTTGCACGGATAATTCTATTCTCTTGAGAAGCGACGAATCTGTATCAAAATCAGATCGCTTTTTGAGTTTGTTGAAGTTAGAGGTCAAAACATTCTATCCAGTCAACCAAGCCGTACTTGCAATGCTTTGGACAAACATTAAAAGTAATGTTACAGCGTTTTTGCCCAGAACCACTTTGTCACGACAAAAATGTGCGCAGAACGTTAACTCACAGTAATAACAATCATTAGATATTTAATTATTTACAAAAAGCTTTTAAGTTCAATGATCGCTAAAGAAGACCATGGCATTACGTTTATCTGCCTATTTTCGCCATTGATTTCCCACAGTTCACAAAATCTTGCACAAAACTTTGTATTGTATTGTTGGCAGAATGATACCTATTTCCTGCCAGACAGTCTGTGACTTGTACTACTGCCAAGTACTTTGAAAAAGAAGATTCCTTTTTATATGTATTATGAAATTGTTTTCAAACCAATGGTTTTTCCCTTGTATACGTTACTTCCGGCCCGTAGCCAGGTTTTAAGGTTTCGGGGAGCAAAGTACATTTTCAGGGGCATGATATTTGCTTTTATTGTAATATAATAAAAAATGTTCTGGAATTTTCCGGGCCACGAAAAAAATTAGGGCCAATGCCCCCCACGTGGCTACGGGCCTGCATGCCCTATTGCTTGCACTATTGTTGTCGGCGCTTGTTTGAGAAAGTACAATACAATTGCAGCTTCGCGATTTTGTGTCAATGAATCTGTCAAAGGACGGTTAGTCAACAAAGAGGTTGAAAAGCAAACGTTCATAACTATGCGTTTCATGCATTTCATTTTAAACGCACAGAGTTTCTGTTGGTTGACAAGCTACATTTCCTATTCTAATAAAAACGCCCCTGTGACTGGACGACAGTCGCAAAATCTGTGACGGTGTAATGACTCAAACATAAAATTTCACTACAACACCTGTAATTAACGAAATACTGTGATCAACTCCATTTTTCTGAATTCAACTACACTAGGCCTGCACAACATACGGCCCGCGAGAGCTCCGTATGCGGCCCTAAAGAGCTTTCGCAATTGCGGAAAATGTTGCAACAGCCCAACTTCGGATATATAACTAATTGTTGTTCCAGAATTTCTTTTAAACTACAACAAAATGAAATAGATTTTGCGGCCCGCTGCGAATTTATGTGGCCAATTTGGCTCTTCAAGTTTTCTGAGTTGTACAGGCCTGAACTACACCATTTTTCCTAGAAATGCAGCAGTTTTACCGAAACGTACCTGCCTACCTTTTCATGCTATTCTTACAGTCTTTTACGCCCCTGAAACATTAGCAAGAACTCAAAATCATTGGAATCCAAATCACTTGTACATTATTCAGCGAGCTTTAGCTAGACACAACACTGTCACCGGCCAGCACAGGACCTAGTCTGAACCAGTATAATCGAGTGATGTAGTCCAGACCTGAAGCTCTGTGACTTGGTCCAAATGTCCGAGACGAGACTCTATACCAGGGATCGGCAACCTTTTGCTAACTGTGAGCCGACTTAAAGGTTTCTCATTCAGTGTGCCGCCAACAACATACTATTTTTATATAAGTCAAGGTAAATTACCTTCTGAGTGAATCATAACAAAATCGATATGTAAAACATGGAGCTTCTGCGTGACAGTAGAAATTGCTTGGCGTGCCAAGTGTGGCACGCGTGCCGTAGGTCGCCGACCCCTGCTCTATACCAAGAACTGAGTTTTCTAGACTTTGACTCGAACCCTGGAAATGTTTTGCTGAGATCTGAAGCCCTGTTTCAATTCCAGCGATTAGGAACGTTTGAGTGATTTAAGCGTTTTCTTGAGAACCGGAAGATACTGTTGGCTGTATCGTTTTAAACAGTCGAATTTCTAAGCCCTTTTCAGCTTAATATTTTGAGCCAAACATCAGTTCTAATTACTTCATTTCAAGTCACGTCTCAAAGGGTTGGAGACCTAGACCAGCATTCTTGAAGACTGAGACTCACAAAAACGAGTTTTCAGACTCATTTCAAGATCGAGACCAACTCTGGAAACTATATCATCGTTTAGCGTGAGCAGTAAGAAAACAAAGGGAATGGTTTGAAAAACTTGGAAACCCGAAGGTAACAGCTGTATAAAAACAGCTAAAGGCCGATTTTAGGAAAGTTGGTCGGTGCCTACTGAAAAATCCTGAAAAGCACCTGGATGTATGCAAAACACCGAAGGGCACAAATGCAGCAGAAAAACTTGAAAAGGTTTTAGAGTTAGCAACATGGAGAAGAATGCACGTTGTGAAAGTCGGCAGAGTAACACAAATATGCAATCTGAAAAACTGCAAATGAAGCTGTGCAAAGCAATTTTCTTGAAAAGTACGGAAGTTCTGTTTACTTCTAAAGAGGTGCAGTTATCTATATTAGAAAAATGCTCTCTATGATATTGGATTTGATTAAACTACAACAGACAGTCAATCTCCAACAACACTTCTTATTACTTTATTCAAGGAAAGCGCGTAAAGTATCGGCTATGTAACTTTACATTGTCTGCGACTTATGAAGCTCAGGATTTACGCTTTAATTAAACATTTCATTCAGGAAGACAAATTTTGTAATATTCGCTATGGCCTCAGGCTATGTACATGCAACCAGAAGAATAAGAACGCTGCAGATTCTCAAATAGACTGAGAACGTAGGTATGTGAGCGTCGCTGGTGGTAGTTTGCCGGGTAGTTGTACTGATAGGTGGTGAATCTGCACAAATACGATGAGAAGTATCACAAGGTTTCACAAACAAGTGGAAGAAAACAAACACCATTGCAAAAATACAGACAAGTGCATTGTTATTAAGTTGTTATTACGTGAATGTTGGCTGCTGCTCTTGACGGCATGCGCCAAGTGACACGGACACGGTCGTGGCTTTATATTTGAATAGTGTTTGAAGGAACACATCGTTTTGCAACAATATTTTCAAAATTTAGAAATCTTGTCCTTTCACAAGCTTTTTTCTGTGATACTTTTTCCGAGAGAGCCCAAAGTATGGCGCTCAGTGATTTTGTACTCGGAAACTTTCAATTACGTTAATATTTTGGAAATAGGAGTAAAAACCTGTGTTCAGTAATTTTTACCATACAGCGTAGCAGATGAATTTATCTACAAGGTGGGCATTCGTTACTTCGGATAAAATCATTCCTATTCTTATAAAACAAGATTTACAATCGTATAACGAAATATTTGTTACAGCCCCATTAATAGTCATGTGTTTATAAGGCAAAAAAGGCAAACAAGCAAAGAAATCTCACAACTTAAACGAGGTGTGTCACCCCAAATTTTTATAGGGAATATTCAGCTGTGAAGAGTTGCCCATAGGTTAAGTTTCATTATACTGGCTTTAGAACTCTGATTTGAGTGTCACGGGTGGTCAGCAGCGCCCATTTCTGTTTGCCTCCTTCGGGGACTACGCGACTACTTTAGTAGTGATTGCTGCATTGATGATAGCAAGCCATTGGCAGCACTCCAGCTGAAGCTTTCCCTTGCACCCACCCATTAACGCCGAGCAGGAGGCTGGACAGGCTATAAGTACCGTTTTTCAAGTCTTTGGTATGACACGACCGGGAATCGGTATGACGCGACAATGAATCCCATGCAAAGAATTAACGAACAGTCGGTCTCTAATGGTACGTAAGCACCATACTGCGCAAAAGAAGGAATGAGACTATACTTTAAAATGAGCGAAGTTGTCTAAATCAAAAAAGGCAAATGCGGCAATACAGCGCAAATGGGAAGTCCACACCCAGGCCAGGACTCGAGGCGAAAATAGAAGCCTTACCATTGCGTGCTTTCAGGCGACAGGAAAAGTAAGGAAATAATATCAATATTTAGATTGAACTGTCAGCAAGCGTTGTTATGCCGGACAAGAGTGAAAAACAATAACACTCATTCCGCTTTTTCGTAAAGGGGAAGGCAGAGACAACACGCAACACCGAATGTCTCTCCATTCTCCCAATTTGATTTTTTGCTGTGGCAGCCTGATTCTGGTTCTGTAGCCATTCGCAGATCTTTGCATGTGACAGTTCTCCCTGTAGTGAGACCGCAGTGATGACGTAGCATATTCAAAACTTCTGCAGATCCATCACCCGCAAATACCTTGAAGTACTGAGATAACTCTGCATAGTTCACGTGATATTAAATGGGTAATTAATGCTTATACTTGTGTGGGGATGTGTAGACGATGATTAAGCACATCTTTAATCCTACTACTTTACCCGTTGTGCTGTTACAGTCATTTAAATACAGCAAGAAAGTGTGTTAAAAGTAATGCATTCGCTCATACAGGCAATAAGTGCTTGTGCTACAAGCATATTTTGATATATGGTTTTGTAAGAGGCAACAGCATAGCAAAGATACCGACGCCATCAATGGCACTGCAAGAATTTTAAACATGTAAGAATGTCACACTTGGACAGGGCCGTCGCCAGAGGGGGAGCCAGTGGTGCCCGGTCACCCATTTAAAATCTGTTTTCCCCAACTTCATGTTTGGCCCCCCTGATGCTGCATACATCCAATATTTCATTAAAAAATGTGGTTTTGGCCCCCCTGCTGCGAAATCCTGGTGACGGGCCTGCACTTGGAACTCTTCAATTTCTTCCGACCTTCTGAAAACTACCAGCAGCAGACTTTCATATCTTTTACTTGTAAGTTAAGATAATTTACAACACTCTACTAATTAAAAATTTAGGGCGAACAATACCATATGCTCTATTGACTCAACCACATTCGTCTGCCTAAATGAGTATATTTTGCAAGTTAAAAAGAACGTGCACTACAGCTTAAAATTTTAAGAGGTCAGACGCTTTTATTCAAAACACTCAGTCATTGCAGTAACCCTAGGTTCCTCAGGAGGTCTCCAAATGCTTCAAGATTTTCAGCAATCTCCAATAGCTCCGCTGACTCCGCACCAGGACGGGACCAAGCCAGGTCGGAGATATAATCACACCACATGGTCTTTGGCTGACCTCTGGGCCGCTTTCCCGTGGGTGTAGCCAGCAGGACTTGCTTCGCCAATCTTTCCTGAGACATACTGATCACGTGGGGCCGAGGCATCGTAGCTGAGATCTTTCTGTTCAGAGAAGTGGCTCTACATTCAAGGTTTTACGAATTTCATCGCTACGCATTTTGTCGCGGAGTGCAATGTCATGAAGTCTTCACAAAGATCCCCATCTCTACCGCTTGTAGCCTGCTTGAGATATTATTCTTTCGGCCATGGCCCAAGATTCATGATCGTATGTGAGGATAGGAACAAAGACCGATTTGTAAACTGAAAGTTTTGCGGTGTTTGAAGTTCTCGTTTTGTGACCACGGAACGATGACACTCACGTAATACTGTGTTTGCTTTACAAACACTGTTATTACCAGTGTTGTGTGTATAAAAAGAATTGTACATTCAAGATGCACCACTCTGCAAACATTTTTAGGCAAATTGAACAGCATTATAAAACAATGATTTTTCGATATCATCAGCTTTTGAAAGCATTGCTGATCGTTTGCAAACAAGGTTTTCGTATCGCTTTTTCTCATGTATTGAACAAGTGTTTATGATCACCCAAGTATCAAGTTGATTTTGAAACACTATGTACTGCCTTACATATGTGCTGTGATGAAAAGTTGCGTTAAACTCAAATAAAGTTACACTGATAAGCATTATGGGTGTGTGGGGCAGAGCAGAACCTCTACGAAAGAGTATAAACCCTTTACGAAAATTCCAAAGCGAGCCCAGGCAAGCGTTAACGTCTTTCAGTTGCCAGACATCAGTTAACTACATTTCGCATCCGCCATGGATTTCCAAGGAAAGGTGTAACCAGTACGTTTGTTCCAGGCTCAGCTGCAAGAGTTGCCAGCGTTGAGAAATATTTCTAATATTTCTCCCCCCTGCCTTCACTGATATTTCACTATCGTTTCCCCATACCTTCACTGATAATCTTGCATGCCTCAAGAGCTCAGTTCGCCCTTGAAAGAGGCTATTTGGTCCACAACTGGAGCCCTGTCAGGCGTCACTGCTCCTAGCCATAGTGGACTTCGGAAGAATCATGTCTGGAGGGTATTCCGGTTTCCCAAAGCTGTGAACTCCATACATGTTTACCAATAGCCGATCGCATTTTAGTTAAATGCCAGGTATACGGATATTAAGCTATTAACTGAAGCATATAAACTATATGCTGATAGTTTAAAATAGTGCAATATTTGACAATGTAAGTTGACCTACATTAGATATAGGGAGTTACTTTTGGATGAGTGATGAAACAGCGGCAAAAGTTAGTTTGCTGTTGTTACATTCAGTTTTACTTACCATACTGAATGTGAAATGACCTTGAGGTCAACGTAGGACTGCTGGTAGTTTCGGTAGCGCTTTGATTTCTATCTGAAGAAATTGCTGCAACGTTTTCTTCATCACTTTGAGAATGTTTCCATGCCATTCTGGCAGTATTCCTGAAAAAATTTTGTAAAAATTTGCGCGAATGCAAATATTGGTTTGATGAGTGCTAATTTGCATATATGCTTCAACACAGTAAAGCGTGAGTCTACGCCAAGCTATTTTCCGTAGCTTGAACTTGCTGAAACTTGCTCCACTCAATGTTTCTAACATCAACAACAGTCAACAGGATCCGGAATGGGACTATTTTGCGCAGCCGTTTTGGCGACGACGGTTTGGCACCGGCGATTGGCGCTGGGTTGTTTTGGCGGTAGACTGTTTTGGCGCTGGGCTGTTTCGGCGCTAGGCCGTTTTGGCCCTAGGTTGTTTTGGTGCTGGCGCTTATCTGCTTGATTACTATTACGCACATGTCGTTGCCTCTGGAACTACGTTTTTTTCATCATCTAGTTATGTGGAATTCATAGAGGGTATTAGGAAAATACAGAGAGGGAGTGATGCTCATTGACTCACGGGCACCACTTTAATATTTGCGAGGTCTAGCTTACAATTACGATATAGATTAAAGCTTTTTCCATGTTTTTAAACTTTCAGCCATGTCTTTCTTTGGCCGACCCTTTGTGTCCCATTTTCATCACACACATTTGTCAGTCTCTGCACTGGCGCCACAACATCCCAGCGCCAAAACAGCTCAAAGGAAAGCGTTTCACAAAAATACGGTGACGTATTCTTAGGGAATGCAAGGTGTTCACTGAACGTCTTGAGGTTTGCACGAGACATATTTTCAAACACTGGAATAAAGAATGAAGATTTGTCCTTGGACAATCCCTGATTATCTTTATTCATATTCCAAGAAAAGCCTGTCTTGATTTAACCATTCAAGGACGGCAAAGCCACTATAATGGCTCGGCCTTTCTCCACTTATAACTTGCCGACCGATAGAGCTAAAGAGCTGTTCGAACCCTCCGAAAAAGCAGAAAGTCTTCTAGCTTCGATTAAAACACTTTTGTGTTTGAACTTCTTTTGGTGTGACGTAACGACTGGGGAGGTCAAGGGCTTTTAGAATGGCGTCATCGGGGCCTGAGAAAAGTTTCACGGGCAATTTACTTGCTTTTTCTTCTAAAATGAACGAGGCGAAAATCCGCATATTTACAGCAATTGATTGGCCATTTAGCGTTTGTGGTTTGCACGTTATGGCCAAAAATGTTAAGTAATTAATCCAATAAGAAATTACATAAAATAGAGCTTTCTTTAGGTTTTGAAGACATTGCTGCAAATCATCAGAAGGGCTCTTGAACCATGCCCTAAATTATTTAAAGTGAAAGTAGTTGCTTGATGATGCTACATGTAGGACACATGTCTCAATAGCTTCATCCATGTGTTAATTTCGTGCATATAGGTTTTGAAGTGAATAACCCTGCAGTGAAGATGCGCGGAGCTTCTTTATCTCCATGCTTTGATGACTACAGTACGAAGGTCAAAATCTACCAGCCGGATATCATGCTATTGTCTAAAAGCTCAACCAACAAAACCAGCAAGAAAGTGTAGTGCTGTAGAAGAAACAGAGTGTTGGTGGCATTGCAGCTCACCTTCATTGGGGTAAAAATGGATCTTGTCGCAGTGGTCTGAAAAGCGTCTGCATATCTCACCACTATAAGACCTTGCTGTTGCTTAACACTACAAAACCCGGTATAATAGACAAAACTATAGTTTGACCTTTGGCTGCCTATTGGCGCCTATCTTTCTTCTGTTTGTGTGGCGCAAGCATTGCGCGTTGTGTCATCAAAGCTCATTTAGAAGTTGTTAATTTCTTACGTGCGGCTTTAATCTAATATTAGAGGAGCAAGTGTACTGTTGTTAGCCTTTTTCGGAGTGTTGTAACAGTTTCATTTTTTCGCAAGTACTGTATATTACTGTACCTCGTAATAAGAAAACGATCCTTGCTATCTCGAGCTGTTGACACACAGCCCTGATTGCAGGTTGTTCCAGAGACATCTTGTACGCAAACTATCACTTGGCACTGGAAAATAAAACAGATGTTTTTATAAATGTTTAAGCGGTACAGCTTACAGTCGTTTCAAAAATAGTATTTTGCATGTCAACGAACACAGTTCCCCATTTCAAAAAGTTCCAACTAGGAAGTTATTTTCTTTTTTAGAGTTTATATTTGGGTTGAGCTTGCAAAGTGTTGGCTATGTTAATAATTTTTTCGTTTCCATGTTTTTCGTTGCTTAGTACTGTGTTCTATGAAACATATGCTTGTTTTCAAATATCATTTTAACTTTCATCTTACTTCGATCACAACATCTGTAGTTGCTGTGATGCCAACAAGACTTTCTTGAAAGCGGAAAGCTTTGATACCGAACTTGTTCATCATACGATCTTCGGACGGGTATTCTCGCATCGTATCGTCAACAAGGCATCTGCAAGTTCCCATACAAGTACTGTATGTTCAACGATCGAAAGCAAGTAACTGTGACAAGAAGTGCTTCAATCTGCCACCACCTTTTGGCTATTTTTGGTTGTGTGAGGTAATGAAGATATCAGTGATAAGTCAAAACCAAACCACCGAACACGTATATGGAGCAGGTATGGGAAGGTGAGTGCTTGTAACATTTCAATCAAGCAAAAGCTTTTTAACGCTCTGAAATGAGTCATGGTTTGTCGGAAAAGATTTCAAAAATATATGTTAGTAAAACCAAAGCATCACCCGTTATCAATCATAGAATAGCTGTAGCCAGGGTTGGGATCAGGTCGTGCCGCACAGTTCTTCGTGAAAAGCTCAACGTCTGTGTCGGTCGAAGTGGCCAATATTCCAAAATACAGATCGTCGTTAATGTCTACGCGAAGAGGATAGTCATACGGAGAGTAGGCTGCCTGCAACGCAAACAATTTGGATTTAAATATACGGCACTGCCCACAACTTGCCAAAAACAATACGTTTAGGAAAGGTATAGCACAAGTCAGAAATGCGGAGCTAAAAGAAAGTGAGATGCTAAAAGTATTTCGGATTTTTATACCAGCTTTGAACAAAAGCTACATCGTGAAAAGCTCGTTGAAAAAATACGCTATTCATATGAAGGAAGGCTTAACTGGAAGCAGTAATGCTTTAAGTTTCAAAGAGTGTTTAAGTTAGACAGTTGTTCAGCAGAAATGGTAATCATGCTTGCTACGTGATGTTATTACGTACTGTTTTTTCGAAATTTCGTTGTAGTGCAATCTTAGTTTGCCCTTACTGAAATGTATTTATTTATAACTGCATAAAGCCAAAAATGTTGTTTTCAGGTTTCATTATTTTACTGCGATTTTCTGCGAGTACAGTTTTCAAAATCAGGAACCACCAGCTAAGGTTTGAATTCCCCAAGGTTATCACAATTGCTTTTTCAAGACTGTCACAAAGACGGCCAATAAATTCCGTTACACAGGAGCAAAAGACGATGTTGTGACCAATAACTATGCACAAAAAGGTTTAGTCGCGAAAGACAATTCATGTGTTGAAGAATCATGTTTGTTTCTTGGTTTTCGTGTTGATGAAAATTTACCGGTTTCCAAATTATTGTTTTGACTTCATTGATGACAAGCACAACAAGGACAAAGATGGAGAAAAAATCACGCAGTTTTTGATAATATCATTGAGTTTTTATGAAGCAATTTTAAACCCAAAACTGAAAAATAATCACTTTACGGTATGCTGCTATACTTCAGAATGAAGAGCAAACAAGGAAAGATGCATTAGTTGGACAACAGTGATGTAGGAGCCGGGGGTGAAGCGCACGCCCAAAACTTTTGATTTGTGAAAAATTTGGGCAAAGAAGCTTCGACATTTTTTTAACTACATATAGTTCCTTGTTATTAAACAAAAGTTTATTGCGTCATAGAAAACGTATTATAGTGTATATATTTAAAATCAACAAACTGTTTCTTTTATTGCCGTGTTTAATTTGTGAGAGGTAATGAGCAACCGATTCACTTGAAAATTTTGGTAAACGAAGGCCATTTATTTATGTGCTTTATGTACAGCTGAGAGCTGAATTTCAAGTACTGAAGTTTCTATTTTTCAGGTTAATGGCAACATGGTAGAGGAACATATAATGTACCAACAGCTACAGAAAATTTGTAGGGAAAAAGTTTGTCGCATAAAAGTTTTTTGGGCAAGTTTGTGGAAATTCGGGCAAAATATACTTTACACCCTAAACAATGGCCTGCTCCTGCACCTATGCTGAACAGTAAACATATTTTGCCATAACATATCATTTTGGAATTTTGAAAATAAATCAACCCCACACCTGAAATGTTGAGTCCTTGTAGAAATCAAAAGTAACATCGATCTCAGCAAAACCATCTTCCACAATCACAGTGGTGGACGTGTCTTGAGGGTCAAATCCTCCGCTCACATTCAGATATTTCTCAGATGTGCACAGGACGTCGACGTAAACCCATTCTCCTCGAGTGATAACGTCATTGTCCAGATGGTGGCCCAGCCACAATTTAATGGTGTTTTTATACTTCACTTCGTTGAGCTCTTCCTGAAAAAATAGTTAATTCGTGACATTTGGTTCAAGCCAAGTGTGATCTGACCCCAAGTCGAACTTGCCGTGATGAAACTCAGCTTATAGCGAAAAAAAACATACGCTTTGAAGTGTATGTATACTGTAGAGCTACAAAAATCCGTGAGTAATGTTTAACACAGTGTTGCCGTTCTGTTATGAAGAAAAACCCCAGAATTTACCTTGAAAAAAACCCAGAAAATAAAAAAACAGACCTACAAAATGTTTAAACTTGTTTAAAATGTTTAAACAAAATCAAACTTGAAATGTACGCTACCAGTACTTGCAGATACAAAACTAAGGTAATATGCGTTACTTACATCGAATTTTTAACAAGTTCAAGTTCATTTTTGAACATACTGACAATTTACAAGTAGGCTAGCAGCAAATCAAATGTAGATCTTTTCTAAAAATATTCAATGTTTTCTTTTACCTTTACTTAAATGCACAAATTGAAACATGATACATTTAAGGTTTTACAGTTTTCTTTTCACCTTAATCATTGCAATATTTTACTACTAATTTTACACTAAAAATTTTACATTCATACCTATCACAATCAGTGGCGTACGCAGAAACTTTTCATGGGGGGGGTTTCATTCAGCGGCATAGGGTAGTCATTTGTATTTGGTGTGCGCTGTTTGTGACGTCACAAAATGA
>JGI24021J15306_10005012_pt1 | contig 15588 bp, 10 predicted proteins | sample Ectturendosymbi1_FD_15306 | JGI IMG/M metagenome (IMG submission 15306)
CTTCTAAGTCACTTTCTTCAAGTAATCGAAGTCTTCTTTCGTTGTTATTTCAGGATTACAAGACGTTTCATGTTGAGGAGCCAAAACGAACTCAACACAGGTTATTCTTCAAATGGCAAATCCAAAAGTTTCGAGAAGGTTACTAATGCAATGAGCTTTATAATTCTTTTCATGTAGAAAATATGTGAATATTGCCTTTTGAAAGTGTGTTCGGGTTGAAAGTGTGTTCGGGTAAAAAGTCGATCAAAGCCTCAAACGACTCAGACTCGAGCCTAGTTTCCAATGAAAACTTTAGCGAAATACAGGGTTCCCACGCAGTATTGAAATTGAAAATCGGTTTTCAAGACCTTGAAAAAGTATTGAATTTGGCCAAAATGTCCCTTAGGTATTAAAAAAGTATGGAAATTCCAAACGGAAAAGATCAGAAGTATAAAGTGATACTGGACCAGCCACCTCAAGCTGGATTTGCTCAAGATTATGACTGTGATGCGATCTTAACCTGTTCGATAAATTTTTGATCTTGGCCCCAACTTCAGATTGTCGTTTTTTTCAAGAGGAAGTTAGTATTTGAGTTGAGTTTACTGGCACAAACGTTGGACAATTGCATGCAATACAGTTGAAGCGCTGGGACACCAACAAAAACCTGTTAAACAGGTTGTCTCATTGGGCACCCCTCGACAGTTTCTATCATGGTTTAAAGTTGAAGGCCGAATTATTGGGCAGTTTATCAGGTTTCAAACTTTACATTTTTAAAGGATCTGCGGTCCACTAGATGATCAACACAGTTCCACAGGAGTGCTGGGACGCAACTGGTATCTATCGTGGTTTGCCCAGTTCCAGAAGAAGCTAAACATGACAGAGAAAGCACTTTTGCATACCCAGCTATGAGCTAAAAGGAAACTTTTCCCGGGTTTCCATAACTCCTTTGCATCCAAGCAGACAATTGTTGCTGTTTAGAAATTATTTATTTCAAACATAGCCTACTATACATCATTACATGGTGACAACCAGAACCATTGACAGGAAGTCTTCAATACGAAGTGTTCAGGGGCTTTAACTTTGTGCAAGGGGTCTTGGCGTACTAAAATTTGATAAAAACTGCACTGATTTATAGTGTTTCATATTTCAATTTGGGGTTGGAGCTTCAGTTAAGGGTCAAAACCCCCCCATGGCAACAGGACTGGTGACAACTTCTGTGACTTATGGCATGTTGTGAAACTCTTGTTGCTGTTATCACGTGGACAGGTAACCGTTGGCATTTGTAGTGTCATGTGGCTTAAATATTCTGCTTTTCTGCCAATTCATTGGCTTCTTTGTGAAGAGCTTCAACATTCCTTGTCATTCTGTACTTTTTTCAGGTCTGTAGAGCCAGTAATTTTCAGGCCTCAAATTTCAGGCTCTGGCTTTGGCATCTACATTTTTTGGCTCCGGTTCCAACATCTACAAGTTTTTGGCTCCAGCTGCAGAACAATTTGGTCCAAAAAAATAGAAAAAAACTTGTGTTATGTATTATTTGTATGACTCGCTTGTTCCACAAATTATATCTGTGAAACCGGAACCCAAATTTCAGGCTCCGGCCCCAGACATCCAAAATAACTTGGGCTCTTGCTTCCATAGCCCTGACTTTTTTTATTTCTAAAGTTTCCTTTTCACTGACTTTCTCCTCAGTGTCTTTGTTTTTAGCCAGATGTGCTAAGTATCAACTTCTGGCTCCACGTGCAGCTTGCAGAAGTTCCTTCCCAACCGTGACATTTTTTAATCCTCCCAAATTAGCAATGCACTATAGTCCTTCACCAACTGCCTCACAATTAGATGTGAATACACGGTCAAACAGTTTCTGAAAAACAGCAAGCATCAAAGAAAAAGCTCATGCCGTGATGCTGATCTAGATGAACAGCTTAAAGAAATGTTATGTGATTCAGGTTGTGCTGAGTAGATAAACATTCAGCAGTGGTTGATGGTACAAAATGTTGATCAGGGTCTCAAACTCAAGTTGCTCTGAGGGCCAAAAAAGGGCTTACCAGGTAATGAGAGGGCTGTATTATCACTACCCATAACCCAAGGGCCGCATTATGACGCTGACACAACACAATGGCAGTGCCTGAATTTTACTAGAAGCAGCTTTTACATCCTATTACCTGCTTATTAAGGTGTCATAGGTTATAGAGAACTCGTTTCTAGCCATCTCTATGTTTGTTTGAAAGGAAGTTGTTCATTCATTGGTCGAGCACTTATAAACATCAATGAATAAACTAAATAACTTGAATGTTAAATATTTGAAAACTCTCAAAAAGAAGCACCGGCTCCACAAAATACCCATGGACCGCGTGTTTGAGTCCCTTGGTTTAGTTAGATGAAGTCTGCTACAGTGTTCTGTTGCATTTTGTGCTGAGTTTCAATCAAGTTTTTTGGTATCTCTTGTTTGTGCGTAGGTAAAACAAAAACCACCTTAATTGCATTAGGTTTGTTTAGGCTGATGCCATAAGTCTTCAGCCACTGATTCTTCAAATCTTCTTTGCAGGTTAGCACAGTTTTGCTAAAGGAGAAGCAGTTCATAATATTTGCGCCGTGTTGTGCAATGTGTAAAATTGAGACTAAGCAGGGTATTTTTTAAGGAAAATGTTAGGAACCAGGTATGGNTCTGTAGGGACCTGATTTCTNTGATTCTATGGACCCAATTTTCTCTGATTTTAGGGACCCGATGATAATTTCCTCTGATTCTAGGGACCCGATTGGGTCCCTAAAACACCTGAAAAAAACCTTGTGATTAAGAATTTCGAAAAATGTAGATAAGGCATGGTACTGAACTTTTGAAAATTAGTACTGCAAAGGTATTTAAAAAGTATGGAAAATAATTTTTGAAAATCCATGTGAACCCTGGAAATACTTTGGCCTAACGGTGGGCCCTAAGCCAGGCAACATGAGTCAAACTGGCCCAAAAACTACTTAAGACGTCGCTCACAAAAAATCCACTACCCCAACCAAAAAAATTTTTTCGAGTGCAGACTAGAAGACTGCCGATCAGTTTGAGCCCTTGAACAGCTCTCTAGCACAATCGATGGAGAAACTATGGTGTGGGTAAGGCAATCGAAAACTGCTGGTTTTAGGCTGAAATCCAGGTACGATATATTCATAGACCTGATGTCAAAGTGCTAAGTGAAATGAAACAAAATTTTTCAGTTTCATTCCACCTAAACAAGCAATTGACTTTGCACAAGACATGATTGAATTGTATAATTTAATAATGAAATTGTGAAGTAACAATGCGCGCTTGAATAACAATGGTATAATGAAAAATAGTAAATATGAAGACCTCTGTATTACATAAAATTTGTAGTTTTTGCACAAACTTTATCAAATTTTTTCTCTATGAAAACCTTGAGAACCATTCATGAATTGTGTATGGCAAACTTGCCATATCATAATGAATATGTGAAAAAATATTCAACGCAAATTTTTACTGTGGTCATGGATAACTGAGGCAACACTTTTCTATTTTTTTCATTTCGTGCCAAGTTTGGCCCAAAATATCTCACAAACCTTTTGATATTTTTCAATAAACTTCCTAATGTCAAAGATAATCTTATCAGAAACAATTCTTCCAAATATGAGCGAAAACTTCAAAGAAATGAAACCGACGGTGAAGTTTGAAAATTTTCGAAAATCTGTAGCAAGAGCTAGAAACAGTCAACTTTGTGGATCCATGACCTTTGAAAGTCACAATGTAGACAATGTTATGTTTTCAATATTTGGCAAAGTTACTAGCATCCCTGAAATATTGGGGTTGTTCACTAATGTAGTTTGGCAATAATAATGCTTTAAACATGGCCAAATATGAACAATTTGATCCCCCTGGTACGCCCAACAACTAAAAGCTTTGTAATCATGAAATTCCTTGACAGATTTCATTCAAATTTTGCAGATGTTCATCATATGGGGTAATGACAATTTCAGCAAAACCAGGAAAATTGGAGAGGGTGCCTTGACCACTTCCTGAGAATTGACACAGTATGGCCCATATATGTGGCACGAACAAGCGATAATAGAGTGATCATAGCATGTGATCTCTACTGTGGCTTGCTGCCACAGTGTGATTAGAAGCTTTGCGCACTTGCCGCTCAGGCTTTCCGATTGCAACAAAATGGTGCTGTGACCAGGATGTGAAGGTTGTGTCGTGTGAAACCTTCACAAAAAGGACGTGCGATCAGTGCTGTTAGTTGTAAAAAGGGGAGGATGTTGTAGCAACCTCTCCGTTGGCGTTGTGTTGAATGTGCAATTCACCATGAACAGGGTGTGCGTGGAGAATGGCACCCATGTATATGTGGCACAAACAAATTATAATAGAGCGATCATGGCATGTGATCTCTATTGTTGCTTGCTACCACAGTGTGAAGCTTTGCGCACTTACCGCTCGAGCTTTCCGATTGCAACAATGCACATTCTCAATTCTTGTGTAGTTTAGCAAGGCAATCTTGCAAACCGGGGTGTGCCAGCCAGTCCAGCCATACACTATCTGTGCTGAACTGCTTGTATTTGACAAGACATTAGTGCAGTCTAATTCTGCAGTTGTAAATTGCTGTGATGGAGTGATGAGTGTGATTTCCTCCCCAGATTTAAGGCACAGCCTGATAGTTTTGCAGTTATGAACTGCTGTGTTGTAGTGTTGAGTGTATTTTCCTCCGATATCCTAACTTGGAGCACTGACAGTTTATAATCAATGCAATGACACATAAAATAAGGAGAGTGCCTGTATAAGAATATGCATATTGTATGTACAAACTTTGCAAAAACGATGGTTTAGAGACAGGATTATGTTGTCAAATTGTGACATCAGAAACAGCACATACCAAATACACATGACCACCACATGCCGCTGAACGAAACCCCCAATGAACATTTTCTGCATATGCCCCTGCCCAGCAGCGAAGGTGTTGTTATTTCATATTTTTCTTGCCAATAAGTGCTATGCTAGACCCTTTCCTCAATTGTAAATATGTTTTAGTACATGCAAGCGCCTTGTTATTGTTGTGCAATGTGGTATGTAGCTGAGATACCCTATTTCTTGTCCTTTATCTCATCAACTTCTGATGAAGTTTCTATGGAGTGCTTCTTTTGCTCATGGCAACGTGATGGACAGGTTGTTTTGCTGTGAACAGTTTTCTTTGCAAGAAATTATTCAGTATTGTAGACATGTAATCACGAAAGATAGATATGTGTTTTGAAATACTGATAGTGCTAGATTGTGAAATTGATGTATTTGTTCTTACAAAAATGATTGTTTGCTGCATCACTTTGTGAACACAATGGTTGTTTCCTCATTCACTTTTTAGTGTTCAAGAAAAAAAAGATGTCCTGAATTATAGCAAGCACTCGCATTATATTTATTTACTAATATAAGTTCATGGTTAATGTCATGTTATAATAAAATTGGAGAAAATGTTGGTATATACTTGTTTTTAAAATAAGTTTTAGTAAATTCCTTCGTGAAAAAAATTAGCAANTTTTATTGGAAATAAATNTATTGCAGCATTCTTTAACACTTTTAGAGCCGCTTGGTTTCGGCGATTTTCGCAAAAAAAACAGNAGCCAAAACCAATCAGCACCCAATGTTGCCTTGGTGAAGAAATCGACCAGCAGCAAACGTATTAAGTAGATGTTTTTAGTAACTTATTAATCATTTTTATAAAGCAGTTTATGGGTAATCTTGCTTTCATGGCCCATAAAAAAGTACTTAGGTGGGCCATTATTACTTTTCAAAATTTAGTTTTCACCTCATGCAGAGACGTTTTTAAAATAAATGGATAATTTTTGTTTTGCATTTTTCTAGTCACTGGTAATGCTTTGTGTGTATGCAAAATAGTATTATTGTGTGTTTATTACTAGATTTGTAACATTAAAAAACTAAGTATAAATTGATTGGAAATGGAAAAAACTGTTTTCCTAAACTTGTGACGTTTCTGTAGTATTTGTGTTGAGAAAAACTCCCAATAATTCCATTTACTATAGTGGGGAAAATTTTGTCTACCAATAGTATAGCTAATATCAAAAGGAAATTCTGATATTATTCCATAGTCAAAACAAGCTAGATAAAAAAAATTCTACAGCATTGTAAAATGTCTTGCAAGAGCAATTGAAACCTTGATCAAAACAATTTACATGCTTTAAGCACCCCATCTGATTTTCTTCTGTTAGCCATTTACTTCAAAACCTGATGGTAGAATGTCTTCATAATTATCTCTCCCACTGCCCTATATGACAATGAGTGAACACTGTCATAGCTGGGCACTGTTGTGTTTTGTTCCACTCTCAGTCTTGACTGTGTTTATCAGTCAACACCACTGTAGTGTGCTATGAGTAACAATATTTGTGCCCCTGTGATATGGACCACGAGTCTGCGGCAAATAAATAAATAAAATGTGTTTACGCAAGGTTGTTGCTACCAAGTATGTGGCAACATTAGTTTATGTAAGAAATTTAAGATTTTGTTTTCAGACTTGGAAAGACTTTTGTTATTTTCAGTGCATTAGGTCAAGTAGTTTGAAGTGTGAAGCATTGTGATATTCTTGATTAGTTGATTTGTTGCCTTTGCAAAATGCCCCCCCCAGGTAAGCATTTCCTTCAATATTTGGGCAGTATTGAGCTGACTGCAGATGATGTACAGTTTAATTTCTGCATTCTAAATGCTTACTTTCAAGGTGTAAGTGCCTGTGTAAGTAAATGTGGGCATGAATAGAAAGGTTGACATGTGAGAAACATACTAAAATTGTTTTGTATTACGAATTTCATGTTAGAAATGAATGCAACAATTAAGTTAACCCCTTTTTCAACCGTAGCTAATGTCCAACCTTTCTTATGCTGTCTGTTGAAGATACTGGTTTACTGTAAAATCTTTTGAATTTCCATAGCATTCAAAATAGAAAAAGCAGTTGATATGTTTTTAAAGGCATTCAAATTTCAAAGGCTGGCATTGTGTTCATTATACTCTTCACTGCTGGATCACTCTGTTATTTTCTATCCATGATGAAATCCCCCCCTCCTGTGGACATGCGAATGCTTCTAATAGCAAGCATTGAATTTGCTGAGCGTGGTGGTGACCAGGTAAAAAAATTTTCATTGCATAGTTTGACAGTTCAAACATGAATAGCAGCAAGAGACTCCAGACTCAAAACTTAAACTGACTCAAAACTTAAGTCTTGCAAAGTTAAATCAGAAGCAACTGTGCAAAAGCATAAGTATGATTTGAATGAAGCCATTTTGAGCATGTCAAATTCAATATCAGCAAGATTCTCGGGTTGATTAGCTTCCACCTCTAGGCTTGTGGCTGGAAAGAGAGCTCAACCGATAAGGCTTTTTTTTGGCCGATACTGATGTTTTTCAGCTTACATTGCTGATAAGGGATACCGATATTTTTGCATTGCTCAAACCACAGTTGAAAGACATTATTTCATTGTGATGAAGAACCATACAGCATTGAATTATGTGCAAACCTGGGTCACTAAAACAGTCAACCAACACAGTCCATACCCTGATTTGTTCGCAAGCAGTCATCTGCTTCACGAGCAAACACCTTTGGGTTAATGTTATGTCATATAGTGGTTTATTGCGTGGTTTGTGTACTACGCACTTCTTGATGTAGTCAGAGTGCTGTGCGCCATGAGGAACTGGGAAGAGAATTTGCATTAATCAATCAGAGAGGAAGTAGCAACTTGGTTTCTGAACACTTTGTGCAGGACAATAGCATGGCAGCTTTGGTGAGCAAATTGCTGATGAGATCACCTGAATTTTGCTGTAATATGATACATCGGCAACATCACCATATCGGCCAGAATATACCAGCATGCTGATGCATTGGTTGAGCTGTAGCTGGAAACATCTAGTTATGTCAAAGCAAGTCTTTCAATATCCAAACCTTTAATAACTATTGATGGGTCATCTATATATCCTTGTTTGTTCAACATTTGAGTTAAATTCAACATCTCCTTGTCAATCTTCATTACCATTTCATGTTTTTTTGTCAATTTCACCTCTTTGCATCTGCATCTGTTTTGGCCTAACACTTGAATCCTGCTGATATTTAAAATTGTTGTTTTCAAAACATCCAGTGTGGCTTTATTTAAATCATTGCTCTTTGCATTATTTTCAACAAGCGACCAGTGTTGAAGAACGTTGGAGGTTAAAAAAGCTTTTTAGTGGGCAGAACTGTATCTTATAGACCAGGGGTGGCCAAACTGCGGCTCTTCGAATCTTGGCATGTGGTTTTTTGAGCTTTCCAAAGATTTATATATATGTTGTTTTTTTTCTATTGCAAAAGTATAGACATATTGTAAAGTGGCACTGTGGCAGATAGCGTGCCATAAAGTATTACTTTGCAAATCGTTCCAAAAATGATTATGATGTCACAGAAGCGTAGATTGCAAATCAATTCGTGTTTTAGATTTTGTGTTGCGATCAGAAAGCCCGAGCTGCATGTGCGCAAAGCTTCACACTGTGGCAGCAAGCAACAATGAGTTCGCATGCCATGATCACTCTATTATTGCCTGTTCGCGCCACATGTGGTGTTGTTCTTCGCCCACATTCCGTTCGTGGAGAATCATACATCCAATGCAACGTCAACCGAGAGGTTGCAACAGNAGCTCTTTGTAACTTGGTTTTTACGATATGTGGCTCATACATAGAGCAGGTTTGGNCACCTGTTATAGACTTTAAGCTTGAACCTTTCAAATCTTAAGCTGGTGGTNCCCAACATTTTTAGGCTTGCGGCACCCTACAGAAGAGGATTATAATTTGCGGCACCCAGTGGCAAACCCATACCAATTTGCTTTGAGGTTTGATGACAGTTTGAAAATGTGTTTTACTGTTTTAAAAATATGTTTAAAAAAAAACTTATTAGCTCGTGGCACTGCTGGGCATTGTAAATGGCACCCCAGTTGGGAACCACTGTCTTAAGCTGTAAGAGGCAGTATTTCAGTATTAGAGAATCATGTGCTCTATTTATCCAGTAGTGAAACTAATTACAGTTTGAAATAAGATTGATTCAAGTGGTGAATTTACAACAGCCATCGGAATCTTTATCTTGAATGGCTTGATGTGATGTGCAGCCTCATATTTGAGGATGAGGTGACACGAAATGAAACAGAATAAAAGTTCTCTGGACAGGATGTCGATATGTTCCACAGATCCGCTTGTTTAGTTGAGACAGGTAGAAGATTTCTTTACATTTTGTTGGATGTAAGCTCTCAGAGAAACTGTTTCACTGACAGAGGCAAGTTACTTGTGTTGAGATTAGCAGCATATGAAGATTATCACACTATGTCGTTACATTTCATTTTATGATCGAGATCATAATCTAGCAATTAAGGTAAATTTCAATTTTGTTTGTTACTTTTTCTGGTTTAATATTGCTTTGGTGATGATCAGAATCATAATTGAATTGTTTGGCACTATATTGTTATAACCAGACCCCCCGAAAGGCAAGCGTGAAACTGACAGCAAGTAACAATAGAGATCACACGCCGTGATCACTCGGGAAATCGTTTCAGGTGCTTGTTTGTACCGCATACATATGGGTGTTATTCTTCGCGCACATCCCGTTCGTGGTGAATTGCGCATTCAATAACCGCACCTAACGGGTGGTTGCAACAAGATCAACCGAGTGACTTGAATCGTTTTGATGGATGATTTTCATCATGAAGTTTACAACACCTATGATTTGCACCAATCATTTGTTTCTTGTAGCTATAAAAGCAAATCAAATCTTTACCGTTTTGATCCACTGCATTATTATGGCACAAAAAAGTACTGAACACTTAGCTCTGTGACCTGGTCTTAAGTCTGGTGACCTGGGTGAAACCAGGTCAAAAGTCATTTTTGCTGCTGTATTCTAATTACAATAAGAAAATCGAAAATCTTCAACTAATTGTTTTTCAAACTTCAACTAATTGTTTTTCAAAAAATCTTCAACTAAACTTCAACAAAAAGAAAATCTTCAACTAATTGTTTTAATTGTTGGCGATTTTTTATCGTAAGTCGCCCAGCGATATTATAACTCTTTTGTATAGCCATATGCAAAGGTGTGGTTCGGGAAGCCGTTGCAGATGGTACTATTTCAAAGAAATGTTTATTACCATGAAGTAGGTTTGTTTCTGACAGTGAATACTTTAATCTATGAGCAACCAGATGATGAGAATTAATTTTAACAGGATGTACTGCAGCTACGTTAATTATAACCACTCAAAATTTTGCTTTTGTTTCAACGCAGGTTCGGCAAGTGATGGAGTCAAAGAAGTTGGGCGCGTTGAGCAAAGGAAGAACCAATGAAGGGGCCAACGATCCTTTGACGAGGGGCGATCTGTTATCGCATCGTGCAATCACCGAATCATTGAAACGCTCATTTAAATATGTGACAGTACGAAACCTAGCGATATGTGCCGTGTAGCTGTTTTGCCAATTTTGTTAAGTGCTACTGCTGTATTACCAGTACTAGCGCTAGTCAGTAGTCATGCACGATTGCGCCGTGCCATTGGCGAGCCACGTATTTGTGTATTGCTGCTTGTTTCATTATAGATAGTCTACCTGCAGCGGACTTCACTGTATTTTGATTCAACTCCTTCCAAACGATATTTTATCCAAGATACGAAGCCTGAACAGCAAAGCAACTTTAGTTGTTTCGTCTTCTAGGTCTCGTCAATTGTTAAATTGGTTTGTTTTTTGTTAGCAAACATATTTCGTCTGTTGTCTGCTATAACCTACATGTTTTTGGTCGGAAAAAAGCGACTTTCATGTAATCGAAATGCGTTTTTCGCCGTAAACCGTAATAATAGTCTCGCACTTTATTTTGGTTTTATTTTGTTGGCGAGTTGCATACACAAAACGATTGCTCATCGTAAATGCAATAGGCTGCTCGTCTTTATGACCGGCGTACCTTTTAACAGATCGTGTCCGAAGAAAAAGATTCCAGTCGCGCTTCTGATGAATATATTAATCCTGCACCGATCAGCAATACTGAAGTGGACAGGCTGATAAAAGATCCCTTCGTCTCAGTAGATCCGTCTGACGTATTGGTGTGGGTGGATCCGCTCGACGCCACGCAAGAGTACACAGGTAGAATCATTTCCCTTTAATCGATCGACAAATGTAACTTCGATTTCAGAGCATGACGAACTTTTGGCATCATTGGGACAACGTCAAGTCGCACGCGTGTGTCGGCGCTCAGTTTGTCAAAAATCGCTGAATCCGTTGAAAATGTTGACAAGTCAAATACAGGAGATGAATTTTAATGCTCTTTTTTTGCACATCAAAATCACTTTGTCTCCGGTTAGGGAGAGACATTTCGCACGAATGTATCCTNCTGCCCTTGACACTCGCAACTTGACTGACGCAGGCACCCAAATCCGAATACGNATTTTTTGAGTGGTTGCATAGTTAAACCTGTGAACTGGTTCTTGTTTTAGTNNNACCGACTTTTTATTTTTGAAAAATTATTGAAAACAAAACATTACTGTTGAAATTTAACAAAATTTATAGACATGTTGCCGATCACTGTGCCTTTATGCAGTTCAAGTAAGGTTCATCGGCAACAATGACGTCTTGTGTACTCAACCAGGAATTGAACACAACCTACCAGCTTCAGTGACGCGTGTTTGACCCATTGTAGCCGGTTGCGTTTAAGTTTAGAATTTTGTCGTGACACATGTTTCGCTGCAGCTACCGGACAAAATAATTTAAAGGTTTGGGAGATGTGTGGCGATCGTTGTAGGCGTTGTCTTGCAGTGCTCTTTCAGTGTTCAACTTTAGGCTCTCTGATTTGGTTTTTGTTCACACTGTTAGTAAAACTGCCGGACATCGCTGAAATTTTTGCGTGATGAACCAAACCACTACGGTGGAGATGGTGCGTGGGTGTTTCGTGAAATGCTCGAACAACATGACATTATACTTGCTACCTGCCAACTTCGCGTGTATGAATCGACCATCTTCACCTAACGGGTGGGTTGCTCAGTCGTATGCATACACATCTTGTGATTAGCGTCGTGTTGCTCTATTGGGCAACCATGGGTTCTCGTGAATTGCACGAGCGAATATGTTTCAGACGAAAATTAGCATCGGATACCGACGCGTAACTTTCTGCCTACAAGTGCAACTCGAAAGTTGTGCTGGTTTGAATGCTCCCAACCTATTTCGCCTGGAGGTGGTTTTGAGGCTCGTGTTGTCTTATTGAGCGCAAGCATGAAATTGACTGAGATGGGCCATGACCAAAATTTTTGCAAGACGTCCTTGAACAGACTTTGAATCTTTTTCAGAGGAGCTTTTGGAGTATGTGACCACGATGGTGTGCGTGGCAGTCAAGGGTTACCCTACCATCGGAGTCATCCACAAACCCTTCGAAAAGAAGACCTGTAAGTTGTATTTTTTTGCAGCGACGCCGCACTGAGAGGTGGCTGAATCACTTCGTTGTGCACAGTTAGCTTGCCTGCTCGAGGCAGACAAAAAATTCGTAGCGCGGCTAGATAGCAACTGTAGCAGACAAAGCCGTTCGTGTGTCATATTTTGTTTGTACTGTATGTGCAGTTTTGCAATTACCATTCAACATTACTGGATAATTCTGCCCTAAGATGCCTACCACCTTCGCTTATGCTGACCTCTGACCTTTTCTGTCGATGTAGGTCGTGTTTCGGAGCATGTGCTTTTTTTATAAATTGCTGAAGTTGTGTTTCGAAAGGTGAAAACTAAATAAATTTATTTATAAAATAATGTGCATGTTGCAAAATAGCAGGAAGCTTGTATAAAACAAGGCATCAGTGCCCAGCAGTAGTACACCTGCAAAAATTGCGAAGACAACGATATTTGGCAGAGCCCATATACTACTGAAGTGTTCTATCTCTCGAAGGTCGTGTAGGATTCCCAGATCAAAGAGATACACCTATCTTAACACAAGGGTTGGGTGAATAAAGATGATAATAAATTGTCAAGGCAGAACTTCAATGTTAGCAATTTCTCTTATTAGTAATTACCTTACAACGGTGGTTGGAGAATATTTGTGGCTGTATATTTCTTCAGTTTGTTCTGATATCAGGCGTTGCTTTGACAATATAAAAAATTAGATTTTGTTTGCACATGTTCGTTGTATGTTTGTAAACTACAACCGATAAATAAATGAACTTTTTGAAGCAATGTTCATTTGAAGACATGACACTTTTCTTAAGAGAATGGCAGTTCACCTATGGGCATAACCCATCGAAAAGTTTTTTTGACCACGTGCTTAACCCTTTTTCAAATGATGAACGTGCTAGAATCGACGCGAACGCATTTTTAAACCTTTTCCATCTTTCGCAGATTGGACTTGGGTTGGTCACGGTTCAAACGTTGTTGACCATTCGAGCAGCGCACCGAAGTATTCCATCATCATGTCGCGTTCCCATACGGGCGACGCCAACAAAACAATCCACAAGGCGTTTGGCAAGGATGTTAAAGTCATACCAGCTGGTGGCGCCGGTGAGCCTTTGTTACAGAGTTGTTGCCAATTACTGTTTCAGTCTCGTGATAATAATAATGCTCCATTCTTCCGTGTGCTGGAGCTGTCGGCTCACATCGAACTTCTTGCGTTTCGTTTGGCCATTGCGTTGATCGATCAGAAAAAACAAGCTGACGATTAAAGAAGGTATTCATGTAGGTAGCATTTTCATTGTTTACTAGCATTGTGTTTATCAGTGAAGGTTGTTCGTTTCTGACGTCGTGCAAAGGAGCGCGCAAACGATGTCAAAGCTGCGTTTGTTCTGCCTCGTTTGGGCGCTGCTTGAAAGCGAGCTGATGTTATGCACAAACGTTCGGAAACGAATTTCATTGTCCTGTAGCGCATCGTCGCCATTGCTATGGCGAAAACACCCGCGGAACCCGTTGCTGTATCGTTCTGTCTCTTTCTGAGGTCAGGTTAGCTTAGAAACATGAGCAAATGCGTGTGAGACCGGAATCAAAATTTTAGGAGCTGCAAGGTTCAAAATGAAGCGGCGCCCTCCAATCTGTTCTACACCATTTTAATGGAAACGACTTTTCTATTATGTTTTCTGTGCTCTTTGCCAATCCCAGCAACCTTACTGCAACAGTTTTGTTGGATGCTAAGAACCGAATTGGGTCTATTTTTTCCGCGGGTTTGCTGTGGCTGGTGATTTGCAAGCTTGCATGGACAGTAGACTTGACTTCTGTCCCATGTCTCATTATTATTAATTTTCCTTCGCGTAGCAAGAATTGTCTGAAGTTGAATACTATTATTATACGGTCACAGTTCAGTAAAGGTTTCACGTAGAGGTTCAGTGCCATAGCGTGATGGTGCGAGGCCCAAAAAATAGATTGTTGGTCTCTTTTTCAGGTGACAATAAAAAAAAGAGTCACCTAATTTTTATTGGCACTCCTAATTGGAAGCTTTGGAGTGTGTGAGCTGCGGCTCTGTAGAGGTTAGACATGCACATGATACAATGTACTTAGACCAGGGGTGGGCAATTAATTTGGCTCGGGAGCCACTTTGAGAAAGCAGTGTTTGACGGATGGCCGAACCTTCCAGTGGAAATAGTAGCAAGTCTCTGTTCAAATTAGGATCAGTGCTGACATTTACTGTGATAAGTTGGGGTAACTTCAGATTAGAAGATTTCCTAAATGCTTCCGCGGGCCACTGAAGACGCCGCGGCGGGCCACGGGCCGCTATTTACCCACACGTGACTTGGACAGTCTCAAGTTGACATGGGATGAGAATCGATTGGACAGAAAAAAGTTTCCCGTGGACAAGTCTGATGATTTTGTTGGAACATTACGCGTATCGATCCGCCCGACATCGTAGCCGGCTTACGATGCGTTTGTCGCGTTCTGAGAATTCGCTTTCGCTGTCAGTTCTCACGACCGTCGCCACTGCACACGATAAAGAGACCACACCCGTTGCGCTGTTTTCCGTGCAGGATACAAGAGCCTCGCGCTGTTCAACGGGAAGGCGTCGGCGTACCTTCACACCACGCTGATCAAGAAGTGGGACATCTGCGCCGGCAACGCTCTGCTCGACCACGCCGGCGGCAAGATGACCACGCGCGCAGGAGAACGGATCGACTACTCGTCCGGGAACTCGCCGAAGAACAAAGGCGGCCTGGTGGCGGCGTTGCACGACCACGAGTTCTATCGCACCAAGTTGCAGCAAACGTAACAAAAAAAACGCGCTTTCTTTTCGCCAAGCGAAGTATTTTATCGCGTATCAGACGCGAGTCAGGTGTGTCACTGCTGAGGTCCATGGGTGTTGGAAGAATTTATTCCAAGGGGGGGAAAAGTGGTGGAATTTGATTTTTCCCACTCGAAACTAGGAAAACAACCCTTTGCTGAGAATTTCAAAATCCAGGGCGGCCAAGAACCCCCTTCCGACGCCCATGCTGAGGCCTGGGCTGAATTGTATCCGCGGCGAGTTTTCCGACAATCGCAGGCGAAGACGTTCGCTACTGCGTCTGGTTGTTCGTGTATTCCTCCTTATCAGCTTCCGTGGCTGTCCTTTAGATTTTTTCGCTTCCTGGGTCGTTACGCGTCGCGAGCCACAGTTGCGTGGCTGCCTTCTCGTTCCGACAC
>JGI24021J15306_10005013_pt1 | contig 15588 bp, 11 predicted proteins | sample Ectturendosymbi1_FD_15306 | JGI IMG/M metagenome (IMG submission 15306)
CACATTATTTGCTGAGGGAAAAATGCCCATATGGACAAGTTTCATCTTTATATATGCGTTAAGCATCGAATACCAATTTGATTTACAACAACTCAGACTGCATCAAACAGGCATCACTGCATGCAGTTGGGTGTTCGGTTTGCACATAAACAAGAAATATGAAAAACGGAGAATTCTTTTCTTGAAGAATCCTTTTTTTCATTCTTTGTCAGGCAGAAAGCTTAAAAACCGGTACAAAACTAATGGAAAAAGTCCTAACCCTTCCTATAGATTCATTGCAAAGCGCATTTCAGCGAAAATTAATCAAGAACATACAAATCAAGCGAAAAGTTGCAGCTTTGACATATAACTCAGATTTACGTGTTTCCTAGACGCTTGAAATCTGTTATTAAAGGACATTGTGATAGTTATGAAAGCGTAGGGAAAGTGGATTAGCCTTTGCCATTGCTGTTGGTACATGAAATCTGCCCAGTGGTTTTGACGCTTTACAGACCTAAGCTATGCAACAAATATTCTCATTAAATGGGAAGTCTGCAGCTTAGATCTTGACGAATGTATAGCGTTCCTGGTACAAAATGCAAGGCAACAATGTCAAGTACTGTACAGTGTATCGGAGATTGATGTGCTGGTGAAGAGTTTGTCTCTACCGTAGCAGTCTCTGCAGCTAAACATGAACCCAAGGTATTTCAAGGGGAACCTCAATGCGAAGTGACGTTTCCTGATGACCGCGCAACTCAGTAATCCTCACCCTTGGCTGAGTTTCGAAATACAAAATGTATACATGTGGTGAATCCAAATTCCATTCATGGGCATGTGATTAGCACATACTACTGATAATGCAGCTCTGAAATCACGGTTGCGGGTATAGAGTGGGAGGGTGCCAGTAGAGTAGGAATTGGATCGCTGAAATCACTGTTGTGAGGATGCAAAAAAAGTGTGCGGATTATGAAGTGTAATGGAACACCGAATCAACGTTTCTGTTTTATGATTTTAAATGTCATGAAAGAAAAGGAACTCACTTTGGACTGATTAGCTTCGAAGAGGCCAGAATCACGTGTTACAGTAACACTACTTCGTGTTACTTGTGCATTATACGAGCTACAAAAACTTAACTGGATTATACTGTACTCATGAAATCCCGGCGGCCAGTCCTGCCAAAAATTACTGGAATTTGCGACGTCTCTAGGTCAAAAGAGTTCATAATTACGTAGAAGATTGTTTAAGAAAGCATCGTGTTGTTACATGGAGATTTCATGCAGTCCAAAGACCATGAGTACGTGTGATCTTTGATAAAATATGCTATAAGTGGCTAGCAACAGCCCTAAAACCTATTTACAACACAATGCTTGTAGAATACCATTACAACAGACCAAAATCGAAAATGAACAAACCACGATTAATACAATCGCGGTTGTTGCCTTATTATTGGATTATTGCTGTGAAAACATCGAAACGTGCTCTGAAATTTAGGGTCTGGCTAGATAGATTTGTGTACTCAAAGCAAGTTGGTTGACCAGTTTTAAAGGATGAACCAAGACGACCAGTGGTGTACTTAAGGTTGGGGGCCATGATAAAACTGTTTGATCAAGCCTAGGAATTGGGTATGCGGGCCACCTTAAGGCTACGTTCCTGAACCTGCTTCATGACTGACATAACAGAAAATGCGAATGGGCCTTCATGATACATAATTAAAAAAACAAAAACTGGAAGTTGAGAAGAAAAACCTAGCAACACATAGAACTTAAGCAATAGCAAGTTAGGATCTAACCCCTTTCTCTAATTTTACAGTTGCTGTTGGGGGCCCCTTTGAAAGCAGAGTACATGCACATAACAGTTGCTACTGGGGGCCCCGTTGAAAGTAAAGTGCTCACACATTGCAGTTGCTGTCGAGTTTTTTTTTAAAGCAAAGTACCTAAACATTGCAGTTGCTATTCGGGCCCCTTCAGATGCAGCGTACTTACATTTTACAGTTGCTGTTGGGCATCCCGTCAAAGGCAGAGCACTTGCTTTTGATCTGCGTCGGAGTACATTATATGAGCAGATAATACGTTTTTCACCAAAGATGAGGAAAAATGTCCGCGCTAACTCCTCAAGAGAGGCCCCTAACAAGGGTTGTCAGAGGCAAGTGCCTCGCTCGCCTCCCATTAATACACCACGGAAGACAACTTCTTTTAGAGTTAAATGACGATGTCATCATTGTTGGCAGCAGTGTTCAACATCATGCTTTACAATTTCATCTCCACAGATTTAAGGCATGGTATGAATTGCTTCATAATTTTTATGAAGTAACATTCTCCAGGATCTTTTCAAAACTTGTCCAAACCGTAGTGTAGGAGGCTTGAGTGCAAGCGCTCCCGAAAATATTTTGAATTGTGGAAGTTCTGGGCAAAATCACTAAAAATCCGGGCAAAATCTCTATAAAGCCGAGCAAAAATGACGCCCAAGTTATTTGATATCACAGTAGGCGACCAATATTTGCAGAACCTGTTTTTGGAGATCACATAAAAATATGGTCTTCATGATTATCACGGGGGAGAAAAAAATTGTAGGCAAAAATCGCTCAAAAAGGTTCGGGCACGTTTGGTAAAATTTGGGCAAAAATCTTTCGCCCCCCCGAAAATTTGTTTGCTCTTGCACCTTTGTTTCCAAATGAGCTACACAAATTTCGCAAAGCAATATGCGCTGTTCCATTTTTTCAAGGTTTACTATTGCGTTTCTTGACAGCGATTATTTATTTTATTCAGTAATCGGTGAATTACAAGTACCCTTACTTTGTGCAATTTGGTTTTCTCTATAATTTTGCTAATTGCTTCATAACTTTTTGGGCAACTTTCCCTGTTCTTCTTTGAAACGTGTTTTCAATAACAACCTACATGCGCCTAGCAAGCGAGGAGTAAGGTTGCTGAAGGTCGTGCATTGCATGAGTAAAAAAACGTAACGGTTTGAAGCGCTTAGACTTACATCAGTATCATCACATTGAATTCTTGCAACACACAATGGTGACCTCTTCTGAGCTTATCAAATTTAACGAGGATACTTTCATACCANTTGCAGGCACTAAAGCGCGTGTGTGGTGCATTTGGTGCGTACGTCGCTATTTCACACTTGGATCGNTTTGTAATGTTTTTCAAAGAAATCATCCTCTCTCGAAAGGTTCTGCCTCATAAACATATGTTAAAACATCACGTTTTATCTCTTGAATCTCCAACTGATATAGAACAAGTTATAAATATCTGTCGTATGTACTGTTGATACAATTTAAACAGTATATAGTAAGGAGCTCCTCGGAGCAGCATGTGAAAGAGTTCGATCTTAGGTAAATCCAAATGTGCTTTTGATGATTGCAATTCAAAACGCAGTTGATACGGTTTGGCTTCTAAGTGTATTATTGGATTCACTAATGTTGCAAATCTGCTAATGGTTTTTGGCATGTGGGAATCCGAAATTATCCAAAACCAAAATTTTAGGAATAAAATTTACACTTTACATTTTGTTTGGACAATACTGAAGTTACACTAACATGTTGATTTGCGAATGCGCAGAAAACCACCAATTCTGTACGTCTATTCAAAGAGACCATGTACTTAGCTTACTTGTACGGTATTGTTAGTTCCAAACAAAGTCATCTGCGCTTTGAGCCATGTTTCACCTTGGTTTCCAGATACGTTATACTTCAAATTACGCTTCCATGAAGCTTTTCCGTCATCAACTTCGTAGACTAAACGAGAACCAAGCCCCTTCCCTTTCATGAAATACCTGAAACCACCAAACAGTGCCGAATGAAATGGCATCGTACGGTAGTTACATATAACACATTGTTTAGAAACATACGTAACGCACTAAAGAACAAACCGTAACAGTGAAATCTGTGTGGAAATTGCTTTAACAGGTTGTGTGTAGAAAGGTTGTAATTTTTTCAGAGCTTATAACAACATGCTGCACGCACCATGTGTATGATTAAAAAAATTCTTCAGTTTCAAATTGTATTCATAAAATTTTGATAGGTAACCAATGGCTGAATTTAGTGCTAACAACACTTGGATAAATTAAGACAAAGAGCTTAGAAAATCATAATATGGAAGTGCCATTAGGTAAAAAATTAAGGAAAACGCGTAAAATGTTTTGCATTTTCAATAGAGTTCAAAAAACATCAAAAACTTTTATTTATCTAAACGTTCTTGGTTGAATCGGAAGCTACATTTTCAAATCTCACCTCAATTCGATTTCGGGCCAGGCAAATGTGCGGAAGTTTTAAACTCAAATGTTTACATAAACGTTTACGTTTTTTTAAAGTTGTTCATTTACAGCTACTTTCCTCTAATAAAAGTCTAAGCCTGTTGACTTAACAGTAAACGAGTAATTGGACAGTTGAAAGTTTTTTGAGGGACCCACTTGTCTCCAGTGAAAAGAGTAAAAGTGCTGGGAGAAATCCATGTGAGTAAGCACATTTGGTCATATACGACTTTCAAAAAATTTTATGAAGTTTTTTCACTTTATTTCCCTTTATACTTCCATTTCACTTCACAAACATGGTACTAGTATACAGATCCAAAACCTGCGTATGCAACGTTTCTGTTTGGCCGATTTTGTCAGGCCAATTTGGTCTGGCCGTTTCGGTTTCGGTCACGGGACATTTCGGTCTGGGTACATTTCAGTAACGACATTTCTGTACATAAACACTGATTCACTGGCCTACACAATTTTTTGTGCACAAGGTTTTAGAGCTGGTTTAGACTAATTTTTGGGTCGCTAGTTTCAAAATTGCAGTCCGTTATTTTCTATCAGGTCAACTTTTAAAGTTTTTCAAGAATTTCAATTTTGTGAAGGTGTTGGTGAATGATATAGCTCAACTGTAAGATTTCCCTGTAACATCACAGATTTCAATTCATGTGCTATCTGTGGCATGTCTTAATTGTCCATTTTTTGTTTTTGACATTATAATGTTGAAGTAGGCTACTGTACATTATGTTTAATTGCTTACACAATGCATGGCTGCAGGACCTCTCTTTTATTCTAGTTTGTGGTTTAAAACTCATTAATATTGCAGGTTGCTTAAGTTCATAAGAATCTTGTTTATGGCTTCATCATCAAGAAGACGCTGTTTAAATGAACCAAATGTTTTCCGCTATATCTGTGGCGAATCCACTTTATAGCATAAAAGGAAAACAATCGGTGATTTTGTAAGCGTGCTTATCTTGCCTACTTCAAAGTCACGCTGGGTGGTCAAGACAAGCCTTTGGCACCACACATTGTGTGTAAACCTTGTGTACGCATTTACGGCAATGGACAAACAAAAATAGAAAAACTTACTGTGTGCTTTTTAAATGGTGTGGCGAGAGCGAAAAGGTCACTGCAAGAACTGCTATTTTTGTGAAATGAAAACTAAAGGTATCACTAGGAAGAATAGGAACTCTTTGATATATCCAAAGTTAGACTCTGCAATCAGGCCTGTTCCACACAGCGAAGAACTTCCTGTTCCAGTTTTTGAAGGCTTGCCTCAACTGGAATCTTCTCTTTCCAGTGAAGAGGACGTTTCCATTGACAGTGATGACAACCTGGCAGATAACGATGTTCCGTAATCTCTTTTATCCCCGCCACTCTTTTCCCAAGGAGAGTTGAATGACTTGACAAGAGATTTGAATCTTTCTAAGGAGTCTTCTGAGCTGCTGGCTTCAAGGCTTAAAAAAAATTTTTAAAACTGGGTGCACTCATCACCTTTTACCGGAAACGTCATGAAGAATTCTTGCCATATTTCACCCAAGAAAATGAGATTGTTTGGAGTCTTTGACTATAATCCTAACGATTGGTGGCTTTTCATTGATAGCTGTAAAATAAGTTTGAAATGTGTTTTTCTGCATAATGGCAACGGATTTGGATCTATTCCTCTTGGGCATTCAACAATTCGCAAAGAAAAATATAGCGATATTAAATTTGTACTGGAAAAAATTTCATACTACGAACACAACTGGATCATTTGTGTTGATTTAAAAATGGTTGTTTTTCTATTTTGTTTGCAGTGTGGTCATACGACGTTCCCATGCTTTCTATGCTTGTGGGACAACAGAGCTGGAGCCCAGCACTGGATAAAACAAGATTGGCCTTTAAGATAAGAATTGGTGCCTGGTGAGAAAAAATGTCTAAGTTCACCCTCCGGTGGAAAAATCTAAATTCATTTTACCTCCCTTTCATATTATGTTGCGTATCATGAAACAAATTGTAAAAGTACTCAACAAGGACGGTGATTGTTTAAAATATATTTACACTAAATGTCCGGGATCAACGATAGAAAAATTGAAAGCTGGTATTTATTATGGCCCTCCGATGCGAAAACTAATACATGATTGTGACTTTCCAAATTCCATGAATGAAAAACAATCATGTGCTTGGTGTGACTTTGCGGGAAGAACTGCCAAAATTTTTTTTAAGAAATAGAAAAGTAGTCAACTACAAAGGGATTGTGGCCAAGCAACTAAGCACTTTATACAAGAAATGGGTGCTACCACGAGTATCAAGCTTCACTTCCTATACAGTAATCTTGACCGCTTCCCCGAAAATCTTGGTGATCTGAGTGATGAGCAAGGGGAGCGGTTTCATCAGGATATTAGTGAAATAGAAGTAAGGTATCAAGGGAGGTGGAATGCTACCATACTAGCTGACTACTGTTGGTCAATTAAACGTGACGATGCTTTTGCCATTCATTCTCGGAAATCATCAAAACGGAAATGTATGGATAACATTTGACCGTTTTAAAGGATTCCATTGTTAAATGCTGGCTAACCTAACTGATTTGGCTTTTCATTGGTACATCCAAAAAAATAAGCAATTGTGTTCATACAATAGCATTTCACGATTTTGCAGTAAACACCGTCGAAGTTCATTTTGTCGCTATAGTGGGTGCATCATAGCAGGAAAACTAGACCTGATAGTGAAACTGACTGCAGTTGTTTTTTATGTCAGTGCCCCAAAATTAAGTAAAAAGAGCGGGAACATCTTTGGCAACAAGAAAAAAAAATTGTTGGCTAGTGATTTCTTTATTTAAATGATTAAATAAACAATAAACAAGCGAAAATATCAAGCTAGCTGGTGTTCTACCAAGTGGCGATTCTGAGGGATGGTCTGGATGGGACATGGTCTCCAGAGTAACTGTTGGATCATGGAGATCATGTTATAAAACGTTTTGTTGGTAAGTGACCGAAACTACCAAGACCGAAAAGTCCCTTGACCAAAACGGTTCAGACAGAAACGGCCAGACAGGAAAGTCCTGTTCCGCCACAACGTATAGTACCACAAATCGCAGCAGTATGATTTTATTTGAAACAGCGGCCCAGGGCCGGTCCTTCCATTACGCCAGCTAGTCGGCCACCTAGAATGCAGTCTCTTGGGGACACACAATCCGCGTTTTTCTTTGTTTCCACGTCCCGAATGTTCAGTGTAATATGTTACGTAGGCGTATATATTGTAGCTTGACTTTGGCGCAGAACTGTCTCGGGACGCTTCTGTAAGTCCCTCTGACAAATATCTACGTCCATCAACTTACCTACAGTAGAGAAGTTATTCGACATTTGAAATTTTTTCATGGCTACTCTTCTTGGTTGTTGATTAATAGAGGTCTAAGTACATTTACGTTGTTGTTTTGGTAATTCACAACATGCAGTTTAAAAGATTTCCGAAAACAAGTTGCACTCTACTGTATTTGAACGTACAACGTTACTTTGTTTCAATATAAAAACAAGGTACCAGAGCGCAGATCCACAACTCACCACATTTCGAAGCAGTATGAATCATTAAGATGTAGAATGATAGGTGGAGTGTAAAGGACTGCCATTTCTTCTGGTTTTCGTCCCGTTGCTTCAACATAAAGGTATGTTCCATCTGTTAAAAATTACAAAGAATGCAACGCCTCGCTTTGTCTCTCTAACTACCACGCACATCGCAAAACGTAGAAAACATTTGTGAGATTCAACACTCTTTTAAAACTTCTACCAGGTGAAAATATGTGTGTTTCAGATTGATCGCATATTGGAAGAGGCAAATCTATGCCTCAGGTTGTTTACGACAATTTCGAAGTTTTTCACACACTGCTGAGATCTTGCCTAAATTTTGACAGAACTATTTTTCAATGACAAGTTTAAGAAATGAACGCACCAATTGTTTCTCCGTAACACTGCCTACCGCCTAAAAATGAATTAGTACCATTTAAACCACGGTTATTTCGGTTTGGACATGAACGTTTCATTCGCCAGAAAACAACCGCAAATAAAATTAGGATATTATTAACAAAAATGAGATTTTGAACGTGAAACCTCGCGGATTATGGAATGTCAATCCAGTCGCAAGGCTTACAATGATATTCTGCAGCCATTTATGGTTGTTGAGTAGCAGTTGAAGCTGCAAATTGGCAGCTTGAATTGTTGTGCTTGTTTTTCATATATGTGGTCCTCCACCCCGAGTTAACGATATGAGTGGTACGTAATAGCACACAAACGGATATTTATCCATTGAGAACATTTTGGATTTTAATTGAAATGTAGCGCCCTGCGAAGTTACCACAGTCATGCTGGAAGGATCATGGCACACAATGAAACTGCCAGAGTACACAAAGCCTTCACTCCATCTGCTTGGTTACCGCGTGCAAATGCTACAAGTACTGTGAATCCGTAAAATGAGTAGAGAAATGGTGTCATTTTTCATGTAAAGCACCAATGAAGAAAAGTAGTGCAAAGACGTTACAAGATTTCGAGATAGAAACAAAGTTTTGGAAGCTTTCGTTGGGCATCAGCATCTATGAAGGTTTCAGATTCAACGAGATGCTTTTGGAATTCATTCAGTTGCTTGTCGGAAGCAAAACGTAGTTATATAAATTCTTTCTAAACAGTGGTTCCAAAACATTGTTTTGAAAATTTGAAATTCAAAAGGTAATTACAACAGAATCAGTTGGCTCTCTGGTTTTGAGAAGTTGCTGTCAATAAAATACAATTTTTGAAGCATTTTGATCGACGTGCCCAACGAGACACGTTTCTCATTTACAACTGTCATTTAATGAGCAACGTATGCCTTGAGCGTACATGTGCATTTAATGAACTTTATGGCAAGCAAAATGTACAAGTAAGGCATAAAATAAAAAGTGCGAGTTGATGCATTTTCAATATGTAGCACTAATATCGCATTGTTTCCCTTCCGAAAACAATAAAAAAGACAGGTGGTTTAGTTCTTCGTCTGGCGCAGAATTGGCTCGCAAGATGACTGGACAAGATATAAACCAGGATTCCCAAACATATTTAATGCTGCACTCCTGAAAATTGTTTCTCTTGCTTCACACCCATTCACATTTATAATCTGATGCCAGACAAACCCATCGCGTTCAAAAATGAATTTGAAAGTTTTAATTTGTAAACAAATCAAACATATGGGCAAAAAATGATGACACAGATTTAGATTTGAGTACACTATAAGAAAAAACTTTACTTCACAATCGATTACCTCAGAACTATTCACTAAGGAAGATGAAAGGTGGAATCCACTCATGCTTACTAATATCAGATTGTCCTGGAATTTTTTCAGAAAAGTAATTATACTGTATGTCACAAAAAAACAACACCAATATCTTATTAGTTCATTCCAGAAAAAAAGCTGCTGCAAGCTCGTGAATAAGAAAAATATATTGCAGGTGATATTGAAAACAACGGCCAAAGCAATAGGTGTAAACGACATTTTCGTAGATGCTTCGGTAGCTTCTACCATGATCAGTACATTTGCCATAGAACTGCAGTGATTTTGCTGCAAGTTCTAATGTCAGTCGGGAGAAAAGCGCTGTGAAAAAGAAAAACGCCTGAGGTTGTTGCGGTTGCGCCGCAGTGGCGCGTGGCATATGTAGTCATATGACGCGGCTAGATACGTACCAATGGTGTCGGGAGGTCTAGAAAATTTAGTTTCGTTCCGTTGCACACAAAATGAAACCTTGTCAACTCTTTACTCTTATGGCAGCGCCAGGTGCACTCGGAATTTATGCATAATAGCGAATGTTACCTCGCAATGGGTACCCCAACGATTTTTTGGACCGTTGCATTCAGAAATTCTTAAAGAGAAAACACGGTGTCACACGACAACGTGACTCATCGGCTGAACCCTCACCTTCACATAAATAGATTTAATTGCAACCGCCGTATTTGGGTTCTGTATTTACCAACATATGGCAAGAACGCAGGAGTTTTACAAGACGCTAAGCTATAGTAAACGTGAAGCTGCGTCGTTTTCAAAATACCCGAAAGCTTCAGAACTGGTTGTTACATCGCAAATTTCTGTGTTGCCTGTTGAACGCTCGTTTACTGTGATTGGGCAATCCCTCGTTCCACGCTTGCAATGCTTGTCATGATTGACTTGTGTTACTTTGCTTCAACGGCCTCGACTCGATATGAATTTGAGGCCAGTTTTCAGAATAGCGTGATGTTAAACGTTTGCACGCAGTAGTGTAACTGTTTAAAACCTCACCGGACCGTACTCTTTTTTGTCATGTGTCGGCCGTTATTTCAACTTGTACTAAACAGCGTTTGACGGTGACTGGTGCGAGCTTGGATTTTACCCATGCTGAAGTCTCGACCACGGTGCAAGGGCGCAACGAAGACGTAACACTGTTTCTCCGCTAGGGACCGGCATGCTTTACTAAACAGTTATAACGTTGTTTACAATCTTACGTGCTTATGCAGTGCCTCTAACATCGGGCTAATGAAACGCAATTTAATAAATCGCAAAGTACAGCATTGAACGTTACTAAGCTCGTCAGTCTGCAGGCACTTTCAAGCCAACCCAGATGATTAGGTTGACTCTCAAAACACGAAGATCATTGTTAGTACCACTGACTGGCGGCGGATGCAGATTCTTGAATCTTTGTTTCAAGAACACAAACCAGACCTTAATGAAAACATTCCATCGATGCCTCTATACATCTTTAACCTGTAACGGAGCTTCATGCCTCACTCATGATGGCACGCGCCATCACCACCGGACAGAGATGATCTCAGAGCCGGAGTGCCTGAGTGGGCTTCTGCCGGAGGTAGCGTTTTAGACCCGAGCAGGAGCCGGAGTCAACAGTGGGGTCTGTGAAGGAGCAAATATAAATTTGTAAGAGATCTTTTTAAATTTCTGTAATGATGCTTGTTGTTGCCAAACTGAATGAAATTGAGACGTGTTTTCTGACCGGTGTCATCATTGTCACAAACGTGCAACACTGGATGGGAGTAACGAGCATTTGACAATTAATGATGGTTTCAGAAATTAGTACAGTGTGTAACCAAGTCACAGTACAATCCTTTATTTTGAATCCATACCGTAACCATGAGAATGTTGGGCTTATGATGTGGGCAAAAGCAAAAGACACATGACAAAAACAATGATTAACAAAACAGACTATAAAGAAGTAACAGTGTGCCGAAATGACCTACAGTGAGTATAGTGATGAGATTTGACATTAGAAGTAATGTACAGTTGTAGGCTACAGTAGAATATTGATTTGCATTGTGCAGACTTCTAGTCTATCCACAAGTGGCATAGGCCAACCTCTGCTCACATTTTGGATCCATCCTGAAAAAAGTTGGATGCTTGCTCTTAGAGTTGCAGCTTTAAAGTTATCCTGTGTTTTGCAGCTGGATTGCCTACGTTGAATTTCAAAGAGATTGTAAGTTATGTGTAATGTTTATCTTGGCAATCTTTTGTAGGCTTTGCTTGCACATTCATGGTAATAGTTTGGCACAGACACGGTTCAGAGTGTTGTCTGGGCACATGATTCAAATACGATTCAATGATGTTAAACCAGTGATCAGCTCCTGGCCGTGGATATTTCAAATGAGTCTTTTGTAAAAATTGAAAATTAACGCTTAATTCAAGCAATTGTCAGATATCCGGTCAATTATTGAAGTTGAAATACCTAATCAGTATTTCAATGGTACAATACTTTATAACTTAAATTACAGTAGAACCTATATTTTCAACGATGTATATTTCATAACCAACGTCTCTTTTGCCTCATGAGGCAAAAACTGTTCTGAAATTATTTTGTCAATAACTGTACACAATTGTTTGACGTAATCACATGACAAGTTCAAAACATACGACAAGTTTGGAATGCATGACCGGCATAACTGACCGCAACGTCTAATTTAAGTGCGGGAAAGCTTTTAGTAGCTTTTCGTCTGCGTTGCGTAGAGTATAGGCCAGTGGTTTAGTCGAGACCGTCACCTTCGAGACCGAGACTTCACCAAAAATTCCGGGATCGAGACTCGAAACAAACTTGACATTCGAGACGTAGACACGAGAGTTCAAAATTCATGGATATTGCCGACAGTAAAAAAAATGCCGTCATCACTGCTAATTTCAATTTTTTCAGATTTCTGGCTTTTTTCGACCTGTTTTGTTTGTTAATTACCTGCAAATACAACAATGAATCGTTGAATTGCAGGCAATTTGCTAAACCAATTATTTGTAATATTCAAAGTCTCGAGACCTGTAGCCTTGGCCCTTCGAGGTCGAGACGAGACCTAAAACGTTCCTTTTATTTGAAACGATCGAGACGAGACCTGAAACGTGTTCCTTTCATCTGAAAATTGCAATCACATTTTTACTACATAACGTTTCTTGAATAGTTACGCACATGTTCTATTTTTTCCTTACCATTTGTTATACCAAGCTTCACATATCCCATTAATTGTGGTGTGTTTGCTTGAAATATATTTGGCAAATTATATATAGTTTTTCGAGATTTTTGCCTAAAATGCTTCACACGTTTTTTCACAAATATTTGCAAACAATTACCGAATGGTATTTATAGATAGTTCAATAATCGATACTTTTGAAACTATTTTTCAAAAGTTTTGAGAAAATAACTTTTCATCTTGATTTTCGAATGTTTTGACAAAAAATTTAATCTTATTTTCAATAGTGTTAGGTGTGCTGGTAACGCCTTTGCTAATTTCTTGCCAAGAATAAACATGCCAAACTCTACGTCTAGCAAGGAATCTTTTTTCATTCTTTATTAAGCACAAGTTTCTTCCCAGTTGTTCTGCCGCAGCAGCAGTTCTGGACGATTTCGAAAGACCTTACGATTCTCATTGTCTTTGAAAGTTCTGCTCTCTCCACCCCAAAAAGCGACAGTCTAGGTCGGAAATATAAACAACCAGGATCGTCGTAGCCGTAGGGAAGACTTTGAGCTGTTATTCCCTTTGGGTGTAACCAACTGGTTCCGTCTCGCCAGTCTTTCTTGCGGAAATCTAAAAACGTGGGCAAGCCACCCTAACTGTCATCTCTTGGGGAAACGGTTTGATATTAAAGACGTTGCGAACTACACAACTGCTCAGTTTTTCGCGAAGTGTCAAGCTTTGAACTCTTTAAAACAGTCCCATCTCTTACGTTTGAACGTGAGCTAGTACATTTTAGATGTTTTCCGATAGTTTTATGAACACAGGTGAGGATCGGAACAACGACTAATAGAAAAAATAAAACAAAGCAGTTTTTATGAGTTTTCGTTTTTTGACCATGGAACGAGGATCGAGGAAGATTACGCAATACCGCTCTTATACATTCACGCGTCTCCTTTTACTCTTGGTTGCTGATTGCTCATGAGCACAACTCCAAGGTAGTTGAAGAACTTTTATACCTGCTACATTGCATTGTCGCTTAATTGCAGCATGCACTTACTTCTGAAGATACATATAATAGATCGGGGTTTTCAGTGCTAATTTTCCTGCACCTTGATCGCACGTAGCTGCAAACGATCACAAGCAAAATCATGTTCTGAAGATGCAAGCAGCACCACGATGTCCACAGTAAACAAGCTGTTTACCCTGTAACTTCCATCAGTTACAACAGTGGAATCGGGTGTGATTCTGCATTCCATTCGTAAAAACGTTGAAAAGCAGTGTTGACAGAATACTCTCTTGTCTAACACACGCAGTGAAAGCCTTTCGCTTAATTCTGTTACCGTCGATACATTTATATGCTGGCAATACCATGATAGATGAATGATACCACCAACAAGTGTTTATCACCGCCACACTTTTTTTTAAAGCATTCAAATGTTTTCGAAACATAGTTGTATTGAGGTCGACAAAACAAACGTTTACAATTTTGGCATACTCCGCAGTATTCGCGAAAGTTTATAGGAGAGTTAAAATTTGGTACGGATTGCTGCCAGGGTGAAAACCTCAGCGTTTATCCTCTAACGTAAGTGCAGTTATCCTGTTAGGTACTGCATCATTTTTTAAGACACTTGGGATAAACGTGTACAGGAAAACCTGGAGAAATATAGCCTGTTGTCAATTCTCCATATGTTTCAAGTGTTGTAAAATTTCACCACGAAGGGGTACTTTTTTGCGAAAACTTCGAGTTATTCACTAAGAATCAACATCTCGCGTAGTACATTTGATGTGGCCTGCTGGAACTACCTGGGGTATTGGAGGAGAAACCCTGAGCACAGTCACTTTGGCTCAACGTAGTGTACTGAGCTCCCGCATTGTGTCGTAGTGCACCCACCACTGTTGATTCAAACGTCAACGATGCAGTGAGAATCGTGAGTGATTGCCGTTTACCTATAACATCTCACACTCTTCCGTTAGAGGCTGATATCCTCCTTGCCAAGCTCTACTATGAACGAGCCACACTGTATGTCTCTTGCTTGATGCAGGTAAGACCACTGATTCACTCAGCATTCACGCACCTATATAAATCAAGAGAAAAATAAAATCGGAACACCTATGCGTCGCTGTTGCACAGGAGCTACTCAATTCCATCAGCAGTAGCGCTGCACATTGGAGTTTGAAATGTGTAACATGGAGCGGAAGGACGTGATGCGACACTGCGTGATCTTTTAACAGAAATCATGCAGTACTGTAGTAGCAATGCTGGAATGTCCCTCTCATAACCAGCACCATTCACACTTATTCATCTTTTTACTGGTGTTGGACTGTTCCACTTCAACCATGCAAATGGGGCGTTTGGCTTAACGTTTGGTTTGAAAATGTGAGTTGACGAGCAGGTCTCAAATCATATTGCCCAGAAGTGTCCAAAATGCCAAGCTCCTAATGGAACATATGGTGCTAAGGTTCTGGATGATGAAAGACAAAACTGATTGCTTAATACATGTCTTGAAGCTTAAGTTAGCTTAGTGGTACTAGCAAAGGTGGAATGAAACGCCAAGTCGAGCAAACAGGGTGTATTCTCAAGCTGTTGGCAAAAATCGTTCAGTATTTAAGCATTAATAATTGGATTTCACAGTATGTACATTGTACTGTACTACGGCAATAACCTTTGACTAAGAAAAGCGAAATACTACAGTATTGGCTGTGCTGAACACTAGGTGTCGAGCTTTGTAAAACTGTTGGTTCAGTCGTACAGAGGCAGTGTGGGAAGCAAAAATGATTTGGAAAAGAAAGGTGTTGTTATGCAACAACTTCCTTTTACGGAATGACTTAACATGAAATGCCCCATTTGCACCGCAATAGTTACTTTAGAGCAGGGGTCACCAAACTACGGCCCGCGGGCCAAATCCGGCCCGCGAAGCCATTTCATCCGGCCCGCGTAGACATTTTGCCAATGAGGAAA
>JGI24021J15306_10005016_pt1 | contig 15585 bp, 11 predicted proteins | sample Ectturendosymbi1_FD_15306 | JGI IMG/M metagenome (IMG submission 15306)
AAATTTTTGTCAAATTTTAATGTCAAGCCCCCCCCCACAAACGTAAAGCCCCCCCGCACAAGCACAAAGCCCCCCTATTGACGACTTTCTGGCGACGGTTCTGAGACAACCTATCCTGGAACATTGCGACCCTTTGATTAATTTTTAATCCTTTTGAATCTTGAAAAGGATCTTAGCCTGAGCAGTTAGTGACCATCAAGCTCTAGGGACTGGGGTTGTAGGTTATTGTAGAGGTCCCTACTAGCTGAGGGGTCAGCCTAGTTGTTGCAGGAGCACAGGTCGGTCTCCCAACTAAGCAACCTGACGTCTTCAAGTTGCCAAGCCAAAGCAAGGCAAATTAAAAAGCTCTTACCACTTTGTCCGCTAATAACTCTCCAATGGTACTCTAAGTTGACTGCTTCTTTCGATTATATTCAGATATACAACAAAAAACTCCAATACACTTGAGTGTGAAGTCAGAAACACGTAACGGTTCGATGTAGTATCAGAATTAGAATGACGACGAACAAAAACGTTGGGCGGTCGAATGCGCCACAGGAAACAGTGACCGACTGCGGTTATGTAGGTTTGCAGGCTATCGCGTCGACGGTTGGACTGTTCGCAAACAGGTACATCGCGTTGAATCACGAATGGAATATTACTGGGAATTACGCAGTAAGAATGCACAAAACATTAAAGCGCTGATGTGTCCACTATAAAGCTAAGCAATAAGGCTTCGCGTGGTTGGATACACCAAGAACCACTAATCTAAAGCATTCGACCCAAGCGCGCTTTTGCCACTTTTTAGCTGTTTCCCTGTCTCGTTGGTGAAGAGTTCAGGGGTTGCCAGTTGGCAAAGCGACTTTTGCTTGCTATTCAAGCTCATCGAGATCTCTGATTTGCCTAGCATGGGAGCAGTACAAACTTGCGCAAGTACTCAATAGCAATCTGATTTCTTAATGACTTTACTGAAGAAAATTCAAATGGACAAAAAATCACATCTAAAAATACCAATCGAGCTTTACCCGATACAAACGCTGTCAAAATTACTGTATTGCTCAGTCACCTAAGAAACAACTATGCTTTTATTGTAGGATACTGCTGGTAGCTCTACACATAGCTCTTATCTGCGGTACAACCTTAAGCTTTGATCACATGCAGTGAAGTTTCAGCCATGGAGAAACTTGGTTGAAAGGAGCCCACTGGCCAACACTCAGAAAATAGTTAGGAAACAATACAAATCCGGTATTGAACGGCTATACAAAAACCCGAAATCACTGGAAAACACTCCGAAAAACGCAAACCAAACAACCATCTACTGAAACCAAAAGAATAGTAAATATTAAAATACAAGCTAGGTAGGGGCCCGGTTTTTACATTTAGTTTGGCAGGGGGGCGGCCACCCGTCAGTTATGCCACTGATGCCACCCGTCAGTTACCCCTGCCACCCGTCAGTTATGCCCCTGATCAGGTGCATTTCAAAACACCCACGAGTTCTTTTGATAGAGTCACACGTAACAATCGGTACGATTCAGCAAACGCAGGACGCAGCCTGCGTGCTGTGGGTATATCGACACAACAGTTGGCATGCGGCTTGACCAACCGTCATTTTGAGATTCACGGAAACTCGTTGGAAGGCTCCATGGCGTTATCACCACGACAGTTGAATAAAACTAACTTTCGTGAGTAATAATTTACATATATTTTTGACGAAGTTTAACCTAAACGATCATATACCGGCCATTGACTATGCGTACCACAGTTTGTTAGAGACCCCGTGGATCTTGAGGCCCTAGGCTTAAGCCTATATGGCCTGTAGGTAAATCCGGCGCTGGTCCTGATCCAGACGTGATCCTTGCTCATCTCTGATTGTCACATGCGTTACTTACAGACACTAAAGATGTCTTATGAGCGGAAGCAATTTACCGTTTTCATATGCAATTTGCAGGTCTTATATTTCAACACCTTTTTTGGAATATTGATACAACGGATGGGTCGCGTTCTTCTCAATCTATGAAGCTGGATGTATTATTCCGCAATATAATTCATTATCATTTGACGTGACAACAGTATAACAACCGGTTTTATTAGCAGACAGCTATAACAAAACATTCGATACATGACGTCACACAATAACAAATGACCCGATTTTGTCTGAGTGAAGAGCAATCTCTTCTTCGCAGGGATCTTTGAAATCGTCAGAATTCAAGGACAAAATGAACGATTGCACCGAACAAAAACAGTAACCTGCGCGATGAAGTAACAAAGTCTGACGAAACAAAGCGAGATATCGCAAAAATAAACGAGTGCAATAGCGGGAAAAAAACGCAAATCACAACGCAGTGGAGGCAAAATTTTTGAAAAGATATGTGAAAGCAATGTAAACTGCAATAATCCGCTGGTGCTTTGCGCGGAGCGTAGCCAGCAAATCAAAATTGGGTAACTTATTTATATCGACGGAGACAAAAATGTAAAGTTGGTTACCAACACCATGTGATGAACATTCTAACATTTGAAAGAGTTCTTTTAAAATTAACTGTCTGTGCTGTACCTGGGCGATGAGAAGTAGAGTACATTGCGAAATTCCTAAATGAACCACACCTTGCACAAAAAATACAAACTGTACACTCACAGGTTATACGAAGGAAGTAAGTCAGACTCAGCAGACGCGGACATGGACACCGATTTGTAATCAAATGATGAAGATGAAACTGCTTTTAAAGTGTGTTTCTCTATACTTCTTCCGTCAGCTTCAAACGGCAAATAAAGTACTTTTCAAGAGGAGATTAGGAGAGTTATCCAGAAATTTTACATTTTCTATTAATGTAAACGGAATAGTTAAAGACACTTATTAAGCAAAATAAAAGTACCCAGAATGCAACAATATTAATGTAACTCGTCTACAGAGATTTGTAGGCTATAAATCAGGAGCGACTGCAGGTTAACAGCGTCACTCGGGCTCATCACGCGATTTATGCCAAGGCTTCCTCTCTCTCTAGGACAATGGTTCTTAAGCTGGGCGACACGCCTGCGCAAAGGGCGTCAATTAATTTCCAGGTGGGAGCGAGGCCTTACGCGCTCTACAATACGGTGGTTTTTGAACGGGCAATTGTTCCATCCAATTTACTTCTTTAAAGTTAGGTTTTTGAAACAAAGGACAACTACTTAAGGGAGACGTGGTAGATAAAAGGTTAAGAACCACTGCTCTAGGAGGCCTTGTTTGTACTGACCGACACTGAATGCAACTGTTCGAGGATTGCGTCACTGAAATTTCCATTTGCTCTCATTCTGGCTGGCGCTATCGTTGTTCTGTGACGGTAGTTACGTAACAATAAAGGAGAAGTTCTCATCAGAACTCATCCATTGTTTCGTAAAGTGAGTTACAGAGCTATGATAATGCCAGTTATTCCTCTGAGTACTAGGCTCATTCATACTAGCCCGAGTCACTGGAAAATTTATCGTACGTTTGAAATTATTCTCGAATGTCCATTAGATTGGAGTTCAAATCCAATGTTCTATACAAATCCATTGCTTCAAAAAATCATTCAATCTGATATGAAATATATTTATAAAAATACTTAATTGCAGAGGGCAGCTCTGGCTCTAACGGATGAGCCCGAGCAAAGCGTGAGCGAACGAAGACGAGAGAATGTCTACTACGACAGGGCGTAGCCAGGTTTTAAGATTTGGGGGGACAAATTACATATTTAGGGGGGCAAGAGTTTTGTTTTCATTATATGTTAAAACAAACTTTTCTGGTCACAACAAAATTTGGTGGAGCAAAAAAATTGGGGGACACTGCCCCTGAATGCCCCCATGACTATGGGCCTGTACTATGGACGATATTTTTGATTCAGGTCACCTACAGCATGAACGCGAAAGGCCAGACATGGAACCAAGGATGCCGGAGAGCGGGGAAATGGCGGCAACGGGGCGGAGGTGCCTTTCCACACCATTATCATTATAGGTAAATTCATGGTTCATCAATACCACATTGAAACAAATTTATTGCAGCTATTTGCGCAGCCAGAAAATTCACAAGGGTTTTCTACAACTTCTGTTGTTATTTTTGTGGTCAAGTTGTTGCTAAACAAAAAGAAGTATAATTGATAACGATTTTTGTTTTTTCATGTTTCCATTGCCCTCAACTCTATTGCTGGTCCCCCTGCCCTACCGCTGTTCTGGCGTCCCTGCGTGGAACGGAAATATATGAGCAGTGACAAGGCCCGACGAAAAAAGCCAGAGTTAGCAACCTTAATTTGTGAAGTCGGTGGTGGCACTGGCAAAAATACACAAAGCCAGCAAGCTAGCGCCCTAAAATGTAAACCATAATCGAAGACCCGGGCTAAGCCCGAGAATTCTGATTCGCCATTGCTACAAATACTATGATAGCAGTTTTTGTTTCTTTACGGATATTAGAAAAACGTTCGCAGTAGATTTTTGTTCAGCACAGAATTCGATAAACGCAAGTTTTTTTTACGGTCGCAAAATTTTTGCAGCACTTCACTACTGCAGTAAAAGAAACATTATGTCAGATTGTCAAGTATTTTACTCTATTTTGTACTAAAGCAGCCTGTTTATTTCTATAGCAGCAGTCAAACAAAGCGTCTGAATCCTTTTAACGGAAACTGGTTTAAAAGAAAACCTTTGAGTATATAACGCTTCGCAACAATGACAAAGAACTACTTTTCTGCTGTACAGTACCAGCCTTAAACGATTCTCCAAAGCTTTACATGCAGTACTGCACTCAAGTTTTACCAGCGACAGGGCCGGATGCCAAGAGAAGATGGTACGTCGAAGTGTCAAGACTAAATGTTTTTGATTTTCCGTCACTGATGGTTTTCGTCATGTTTGCAACTCGAGAAAAAGAGCACACAATGAACCCTTCTTTAGATGACACGCTCCACTTCGACACACCCTATATAAAACAAAGGTATATGACAAAAACTTCGAACTTATAATCGCAGAACAAATGAGATTGTTTTCAACTGCGTTGATTGAAATTTGTAAAAAACGCTGAAATTTGTCGTTTTCGAGGAATAATAGCGAAGCGCTTTTATGTTTGAAAAATAATCTCTTTCGCTGATGCCCACATTCGGCCACGTCAGGGGTGGACAAAGATGCAGCTAATACGACTTATTCTTGCCATTTTGTGATGAAATCTTACTTCGATTGGAAACACTATTGTCAGAAATCAACGTCTCCACAAACTGCGGTCTTTCCCATACAGTAAACTTCTGTTAATCTGGATTCGGTTCATCCGGATCTTCACCGAATCTGTACAAAACTGGTGATACGAATGATTTGCAATGTTTTTCCAATAAATACTATGAATAAACAGGATTATTGCCAATGCCAGAGTTCCGTTGTCACAGGGGCCTTAGCTCTCCCAAACGAGGCTAAATGGAAATTCAAATATTAGATATCAGTTGCTTTTTTCTATCGACCTGTATTCTGTTCTGTCTTCGAACTTAATTTTTAAAATATGTTTCTGAAATTGCTTTACCGCAGTAATTCGTAGAAAAAATCAAATTGAGGGCAAATTAGTTCATCACTGAGTCACTGCAACTTCACATTTGGCTGCTGTGACCCGGAATAACATCGCCTGGTCAATTTTGATACGTTTGTGATGTAATAAACACGTTTGAGCGCAAAGCGTCAAGATTCATTGCTTGGTGCAATTTTTTAAGAGATTTTGAAGGACCGAAATGGTTTCTCAAATTTTTCAACAATCTCTCAAATTACAGTTGAAATTCGTTGCACAACCACCACCAAAATATACTAAATCCTTGCTTTACAATCATCTCGGTTTTTCAGATAAAGCAGTTGCGGTTTCTCAGAATGCCTTAGTGTTGAGCAAGGTCAAACCTTAAAAACCTTGTGTTGAACGAAAGGCGAAGCTAGCCTGCATGCCTCGTTGTTGACGTCACGTCCAGCACTCAGATTTGCACTTAAAGTAATCTATCTGCAGGTATTTTTGGAGCAAATTTCATTACGGGTTGCCCAGATAGACTTCATATCAGGCACGTAGCCAGGAATATTGATGGGGGGAGGGAAGCAACAGCCAAGCCTCAACATTTGATTATTTAATGCCCCTTGTTTTCGAAGAATCATCTATGAAAGGTGCCTTTTTCTGGCGCTTTTTTTTAAATAATAGGTTCAGATTTAAGCCGACAAATACATTGTCCATTTTCGTTGAACTGAAAAATTTTAAAAGGTTGTTTTTAATAAAGTTCCAAGTTTCTATTTTGAATGAACGCCACCATTTGCTCGTAAACCCTTCATGCAAGAGCGCTTGTGAAAATCTCGATGTTTTGTGTTTGCCTTTTGCAACCAATATTGCAGTTCTCATTGTGGTCATTGTGGCCGCCATCATAGGCGTAGCCAGGGGGGCCAAAGGGGCCATGCCCCCCAAATGTTTGGAAAACATAGTCATTTTGTGCTTTGAGAGGCGCTTTTCCAAACAAAATAGCGTTATTCACCTAAAATCAAACATTCTGCCTCCCCCCGAATTTTTTTGGCCACCCCCCAAATTTTTGGGCTGGCTACGCCACTGGCCGCCATTATGATTGCATTTTTATATTTACACGCTTCTGATGTACACCAACACACGTTCAATCGAAATCGAGCAGCGACTTCGCTTTAGACACTGACCCTCGAATTGGTCTACAAAACTTGCACGCATAAAAGACGTAGATCTTATCCAATTCTTGAGCGACTGGTTGACGTATGGAGCTGATGACGTAAAGCAGGGGTGGGAAACCTTCGGCCCGCATGAACATTTGATTTGGTCCGCATCAGATTTTTCCTTACCCGTGTTAGAGCACAACATGGCGTCAAAATGAGGCTCGACGATAAGTAGGTACTTAGAGAGTACGTTAAGAGAAGTCACTCTTCCTTATAGTTACACAAAAGTAGAATATTAGGACAAAATGAATTGATTTTGCGGCCCACCAGCCATAATATACAATTCATGCGGCACACGATATAGTAAATAGGTTCCCCACCTCTGACGTAAAGGCTAGAAAACCTCAACGCGTTGAAAAATGTTTGGATTTCATGTCATTAAACAATATGAAATGCATTGCAAAAGTTACAACAAACTTGCATATGTTTGACCCACGCAGTCTGAACAAAGTGTGAAAATAGTTTGTGTGTTTGTGAAACGAAGCCACAATCCATTCTTACAACAGCTCTGCAGGTTTCCGCAACTTAACACAACGGTGGCTTAATTGATCTAGCCCAAAATCGGTTGAAATCCAAACAGGAGTGACGAAGGGTCAAAAAACGGGCCGTGCCGAGGCGATCCAAACCAGAGTTGTCTTTTTCAACGTTACCACTGTTTGTCTTTTTAGCGTGTAGGTACTTGAGAAAAGAGTGGAATACTGACATCAAAATCAAACTTAGTAACTTAGGCTGCTGCCCAAAATCCTGATACAATCTTTTCTTTTCTTGTTTTCAAAAGTTGTTTGAGGCTTGGGTTGTTGTTTGACGCGTTTTGACCAAACGCAGATTTTGGTAGCGCTCAAAAAAGTTTGGGAACGGCTGATTCTAGCCATTCTAGCGTAAGCGGTTGAATTTTTTTAAATCCATGAGTGTTTAAACAACAAAATCTAATTGACTGGGAAAATTAATCTTTTCATTTTAGTTTCATGCGCCTTATCGATGAAACAGATTGCAAGCTATCTGGAAGCAATGGTAGTGTCAATGTACTCAGCACCTCCCAAATGAAAACCATCTTCCTACTTACTGTACGTTAGATTTTGCTGCTGAGACTGCCCGTTGCAGGAGAATGGTTTCACGTTTACAGCAGGATAAGGTGGCAATTAACATTTGATGAAAGTTGTAGCACTTTTAGACTATGCACAAGTCGGATTGTGATTACTTGACCAAAGTTTTTTTTCTCGCCGGAAAGTTAATATGAAATCATTGATGAAAACGGTAACGCTCAAAATGATTGTGACTGAACCGTTACAATGCAGTTTTAATCGTAACAAATAAATATCTAGAAAGAATGTTATTGTTGTTAAATAGTGTCTGCGGCAGATGTCTCACACACTGTGCGGCCCGCGATGTTTTTTGGGAATTTTGAAATAATTAACATTTAGGTTGTTTAGTTTATTCATCGGTGTTTAAAAGTGCTAGGTAAGCGAATCAACAAGTTCATTTAAAACGAACGTAGAAAGGGCTAGAGAAAAATCCCCTATAACTCACAATACCATTCGCCATAAAAAGATGTAAGAACTGTTTCTAGTAAGGCTCAGGTACCGTCTTTGTTACGTCCGCCTCATAATGCGGCCCTAAGGTAGCCATGATGCGGCCCTGTTTTTCTCGTTTCACCCTCGGAGCAATTTGAGTTTGAGTGAGACCCCTGGTGTATGGTTTATTTGCGCAATAAAAAAGACTTTGAAACTGGATTTCTTCTCAACCGAAGTTTGAGCTTCAAGACATATAAAACGTACATCACCGCTATTTAGTTTTAAAACAGTACAAAAAATATACGGTTTACATTTAAGGCTACGGTTTATGCTGGAGACAAGGGTAAAATCCACAGGATTTGTAGCACGCCAGAGTTACCAGAAAAGAGAGAAATTTTTGCGATGTGCTTGAAATTAAGTTTACATCACTGTTAGATGAGATTCAGCAAGCTGGTGCATCAGAAACAGCTGGGAAAAGCGTTACTCCTTGTTTTACTTTGGCTAGTGATTACAAGCAGTTAGATACAAGATCGTATTTCATTATCACTAACTTCCACACGGAGATTAAACCTCAGGAAAATGTCAACCATGACATGAATTCTCCAACAGCTACACTACACACAACCATAATCGTCCGAAGGGGAGGGGTAGAAGGGGTCCTTAGCCCCTCCTGCGTTTTGAAAATTGATATTTTCCTATTATATGTTTAGCAAAAAAGGTTGTTTACTTAGTTTCGAGTGGAAAAAATGAAATTTCATTATTTTTTCCCACCCTACGAAAATCCTTGACTTCATCCGGAAAATTCTACTATTGCCCTCTCCTTGGTGCACAACGTTTGATTAATCATGGGCAATTGGTGAACCACAGTGCTTTGATCAGGTTCTTTGGCTTACACATCAAAAGCTTGATCGACCTGAAAATTTTGGGTGCAACTTTCGGAATTGGGGGGGGGCAATTGCCCCCATTGCCTCCCCCCTGGCTACGCGCCTGCTTCATATATGGTACAGTATGGAAGTAGTATGCCTTCAGTGCTTATGACCAGATTTACATTTTTGGTCAGTATTCTGATCAGACAGAAAGGTAGAGTTAGCAGTGTAGTGACCATAGTGGAGTTTGTTTAGTAACCTTCGGCCCATTCACAAAAATTTCTACGACAGTCTTGGATTACAGGTTTCTTCACAGCCAAATATTTTTAAACCTACGAACTCCGACTGTTCATAACTGACTGGATATTACGTCTGATATGGCAATGTAAATACCTCCATAAATTCGTTTTTTTTCATACAGAGTTATGTTGTTGGATCGTTAATGTGTTCAATTTTTTTGGTGACTTTTGCCGATGTGACGTCAGGATAGAAACAAGTGTTTTCAGATGATCCTGATTTTCGCCTAACCGGGATAAAGTTGTGCGACGAATCGACTCCGGATCAAATACAGTATACTGTACTTTGATGTCCGGCAGGACTTGGGGCCTGTTGTTACGCTTTTGGATAGAGCCGCTTCTCATCAGAGTTTCAGTGCAGTAATACAAATCCGCGTCCTCCATAAGTTGATTTGAAGAGAACGCTGCTGCCACATACTTTGATCCTGGTTCAGCAACAAGTTGAAGATCAAATTGGTTTGATTTCGCTTGCTGCAAACGAATGAAGTAAATATATATAATAACAATGACAGCAACAACGCGCATACAAATGATTGCTTGATAACACTTCTACAGCATGTATTTTTACAATTGACATTGACACTGGCTGCAGTTTGGCATAAACTAATCACCGCGTTCAAAACCCCACGACACCAACTGAAAGCTCATAATTCAAATGTCATTTGACTTCTTTTTCGTAATCAAACTATTTCAATTTTCTCTGACACTATTTTCAAATCGCTAAAACAGCAAAAAAGTTCGGTTAAGATTTTTTAATTATTTTGTCGAAAATCTGAATGCAAATGCCGCAAAACATTGCTATGAAAAATACTAGCAAGTCAAAGTATGAATCAATATTTCAGTTGAACTTTAAAGAATTCGTTTAATCAGTGGTGGGATTCAAACTTTTTAAGAATAGGTTCTCTCACAAGAGGACTCACTAACAACAGGTTCTCTCATTATCACAGTTTCTAGAGGCTAACCATGCTGGTTGGCTCGATATAAGTGCAAAAGTTTTTGTGTTGCCACCTGGCACAGTTTAGCAAGGGAAATGATTGATTTTAGTCATTTTCCCAAATTTTAGTCTTGTTTTTCACTATTAAAGGTTAGTAACAGGTCTGTGAGAGGTTTGTCAAAATAAGTTTTAAGTAAAAAGCGTCCATAGGGAAAAAATGAGAACCTCTAACTTAAGCCAAGGACCGGTTCTCGGGATTAAAGAAATTCCAAGAACAGATTCTTGCGAACCGGTCAAATCCCATCATTGCGTTTAATGTTACTAAATGAAAAGCACTGATCATTTAGTGACGAAAGACTATTAGAAAATTCGAAAAAAACACCTCACGTGCTTCCAAGACGCAAATAAGCAGCCGGCGGTTCCAGGTTTGCAGTCGGAAGGATTCCTATAACAGCCCTTCACCACTTCGCAGCCATCATCTGGTACAAGCTTTTTAGGTTGAGAACCCGGCGAACCAGAAAAAGTGTACAAGGTTGGAGAGGCCCACCGTCGTTTATGACCAGCCATATTACCTGGAAATCCCGAAGATTTGTTTTCCATCAGACTTGGACAAGTTACATTTTTCTACGTTTGAACCTGACACAGCCCTGCCAATTTACAGTGCTCGGCTATAGCCGAGCATATGCACTATATATAGTGTATCGATATACACTATATATAGTGTATCGAATATATACACTATATATAGTGTATTGAAAATGTTAAAATAAAGCTCCGGTATGTTTTTTGAGTAGCAAACTTCTGGACTCATGGTTCGGCAGCATCTGGCCTTTTTAGGCCGCATACGGATTAGCTTATAGAGTTCCAGTTCGGCCAAACGCACTTCTAGTTGTTTATCCGGTTTAACTGTATTTGATGCGGCGCCAGAGCAATGCCAACATCACCTTTGGCATTCTATTATTCCTTTTGCGTTCTTTCTTTTGGACTTGCAGTTTATTTGTTTGTTTTCCATCAGAACATGTCAGTGATACCAGGTCAAGGCCAGAAATTATCACTGACTGGTTTCAAGTGACAATGTACCGCAAGGGAAAAGCAGCTACATCTGCTCGGAAAGTGTTTTACTACGAAATCGATTTCGCGTCAGTGACGCATTTTCAATCCTGTAAATTGCAAGCAAAAGCTTACAGGTGAAATGATGAAACCGCAAGGCTGTCAGTTTATAATCGGTCTTTGTTCCGATCCTCACCTATGGCCATGAATCTTGATTAATAACTGGAAGAATACTACACAAAGTGCAAGCGGCAGAGATGGGATTTTTGTGAAGAGTTCACCGTGTGACACTTCGCGACAAAGTGCGCAGCTGTGAAGTTCGTAAAGCCCTGAATGTCAAGGCCATTTCTCTTCTGAATCGAGAGATCCCGACTACGCTGGTTCGGCAGTGTGTTTTCTTCATCGTTTGAGCGAATTCTTATCCACTGCTGGGCCGCACTTGATCTAGGGTGGATCCCAACCGGGAGTTTCCGGAAAAAAAGTGTAAGAATTGTTTGAACCCCTCGAACGATTTGAGCATAGCTCTGAGTAATTATGTTCCAAGGTACAAGCGGATAGTTTCAGAGAAGCAGCAACGAAAAAGTCAATAGTTTTTTTTCTAATGAGCAGTAAGGTATGAAAGTTGCACAGTACCACTACGGGTGTTTTCTGTTGTGTTGTCAGTATAATGCTATGTATTACGAGTAGTAATTTAAAAAATAAAAAATACTGCAAATTCGGACTGTTTTTGTAATTTCCACCCTTTTATTAAAACGAGGGGTTGCGAACGTCACTTTAATTTTATGAAAAGGGTGCCAGCTTCAAACAAGGTTGGTAACCTATGATCTAGCACAGAGGTTCCCATCCCGGGGTACCTGTACCCCAAGGGGTACATTTGCCTGTCTGAAGAGGTACATTTATTGTGTGCCGGAACAAATGAACTTTGAGATATATAAACGGAGTCTGCCTTTGTAGTTGCAAAATTCTAAACGTTCTATTAAAAATTCAGTAGATTTTTGTTATTTTACTCAGTTTTTTGTCATAAAGAAATTTTAGGGGTAGGCTACATGCTTATCTGTCGAAATGCTAAAGGTGTACATAGTGAGAGAAATGTTGGGAACCCCTGATCTAGCAGGTGATGAGCAGCCATTCGATTGTCTCGTCATTCAGAACCGTCACGCCATGGGCTCCGTGGGGAGGTCCATGGATTGGACAGTGTAGGACAACATGGTCAACGCAGTGCCGGATTAACAATAGTAGCAAATGTAGCAATTGCTACGGGCCCCGCGCTTTTGGGGACCCCGCGGTCTTCTGTAATAAATCTTATTTATTACATTCACTCTAAGAAGTCAGCATTTTGCTAAATTTGCCTTAAGTAGTAAGTGAAGGTTTTCAATTGAACGCTGTCTGTGTCCAGAAATTCTTGTTTGATTCTTTTTGTAGAGTTACGTAGCAAAAGGCTCAAGACTGCGGTCAGCAGTGTTGCCATTTTAGCTGATTTGTTGCTAAATCTAGCAGGATTTTCTCACTGTCAGCTATAAAATTTTCAATCTAGAACTTAGCTAATTTTCTAGCAGGACTTTACCAGCCGTTTGGCAGGTTTAACGGTAACAAATTCCTGACCAAAAACCTGTTTCAACAGTTTTTCAAGATGAAAACTTGCACATCTTCTTCATCAAAAATGTACTTATCTTCTTTATGACGTTTTTAATCAAGCAACACCAGGACAAAGCACAACTACCTGCCTTCAATTATTTGGAATTTTAATTATGATGCAACAAAGCTGCTTCACGCAGATAGTTGTATCATAATAACAAGCAGTGGCGTACGAGGCGTGGGGACGGGGGGAGCAGCTGCCCCCCCCGGCTTGAAAACTTCAGGGCAAATTCTGTTTTCAGGGCAAGCCCAAGTTGCTCAAAAATCCTGAAAGATAAAAAATATTTCAATACAGTGTAAAATTTCAGGGCAAACTCTGTTTTTCAGGGCAAGCGCAAGTTGTTAAAAATTCTGAATGATAAATAGTATATATTCAATACAGTAAATTCAGGGCACACTATGTTTTTCAGAGCAGGCATAAGTTGCTCAAAAATCCTGAATGTAAAAAGTATATTCAATACAGTGAAAAATTTCAGGGCAAACTCTGTTTTTAGGGCAAGTGCAAATTCCTCAAAAATCCTGAAAGACAAAAAATATTTCAACACAGTGAAAATTTTCAGGGCAAGCGCAAGTAGGTGAAAATTCTGAATGATAAAAAATATATATTCAATACAGTGAATTCAAGGCACATTATGTTTTTCAGGGCAAGCGCAAGTTGCTCAAAAATCCTGAAAGATAAAAATTATTTCAACACGGTGAGAAGGTTCAGGGCAACTCTGTTTTTTCTGGGCAAGCGCAAGTTGTTCAAAATTCTGAATGGTAAAAAATCGGTCACGTGCCGTTAGGTGAGGCAAGGGAGGAAGCTCCTCCCCTGCCATAATCATGAAATATGCAAAACGGATAAGGGATCCAAAATAACAAATTTAATAAAGATTTGTCGTATCATGTTGAAAAGGTGCAACTATTCTATGATTCTTATCATTTTCACAGTCAATACATCTGAATTTGCGTATTTCTTCTTCAAGTCAGGGGAAAGCCACGAAGGGAGGCAGCGACTGCTTGTGCCTCCTCTCACCAGGTGGCTTCCGCATTCAGTAGTTTGTCACAAACTGTGTTGGTGAGCGCTTGCCGTGCATTTGCCTTAGTGTCAGCTCTCTAACCTTCATGTCAGCTACAGTGTAATGTTTGTATACACTTTTAATAAATGTTCTCCTTCTACTATTTGCTCTCGCATTCCATTGACTCGCACTTACTTGACATTATGTATAATATACTGAATATGCAGCGTTACGCCACACCAGTAGCTGGTCAGGCAGCCAATATTTCTGCTTCAATGAAAACGTTTCATTGTTACGACATAGTTAGCCAATATAATCTTACTGATATGGCATCACTGCCGTGACCGACAAGTCGTGTGGGGGAAACTTGCTATGAAAATGTATGGACTGCAGCAGGATTTTGTGACATCAAAAATCTACCAAGAAGACTCAACAGACATACCAGGTCTAAAAATCACATTCAAAACCAAATTGCTTCAAAAACTTCTGGAAAAGCAAGGATAGACTTTGGCTTTGAACGAACAGCGAAGACTAAATATCAGCGTTCACAATGCTGAGGCAAGGGAAAACCGCGAGATTTTGAAAGACCTCATTAATGTAAATTGTTTCCTAGCCAAACAGCAGTTAGCATTTCGTAGTAACGATGAGAGTTCGACCTCCTCTAATCGTGGCATCTATGTGGAAGCTTTACATGCTCTTGCTGCGAAAGATGAAAGATTATCTATACATTTAGAAACATCTACTGTGTTTTCTGGCTTCTCAAACATAATTCAGAACGATTTAATTGAAGCAATAGGGGATGTGATTAGGTATGATATAAAGGAGATAAGTGCAGCCCCTTTTGTTGCTGCGGACGTAGACGGGGCAACGGATGTCACAAACAAAGCTCGCAGATCTCTGTGATCATCCATGTGGCTAAAAGCGAGGTGGCTTGTGAAGGAAGCGTTCTTGGGATTGATAATGTTAGTAATGACAGACAAGCCACTGCTATCTTTTTTAGTTGCCCTTCCTGTTTCCATTTGTTTATATATGTTTATTTTACATGGCGCACAGCCATTAGTCAGTTTTTGAAGTAAATTGGTTCGGGTTGTTGCGCACTAGTGCGTGGCGTTGACCTGCGGCGCTGTATGCAGACGTGTTGACATAGTTGGTTCATTCAAGCTTCCAAGTGTAGATGTGCATTTTGGGGCGAATGAAACACCCGGGGATGCTGTCCGTGTGAGGCGGTCATCTTCTAGTAACAAAGGGGGAGGACCCTTAAGATAGCCTACACCTACGGATGAATATAGTCGTGCAGATCTGCTCCGTGTTGCTTCTGATTGCTTGTTGTGGCCGCATCGTATCCTTGTAGTGAGTCGGTCGCTTTTGGTGCTTCGAATCGATCGTGTTTTGTACTTCCTTCGCCAGTGTGTTGAACCTCCAGTTCGATTTAATTTTAGGCGGGGGAGGATGAAGTAAATTGACGCGTGTTGCTGCGCACTAGTGATTTGCAGGGCTGCCCACAGTCGTGCTTTTACTTTGCATATTGCATTGAAGTTCTCTGCAGCTGCCGATCATACTGATGGTCTGCATTCTCGATTGGATCACTGCATGCATTCTGAACGTATGCATAAGTTGTAAGACTGTTTC
>JGI24021J15306_10005017_pt1 | contig 15583 bp, 11 predicted proteins | sample Ectturendosymbi1_FD_15306 | JGI IMG/M metagenome (IMG submission 15306)
AAAGGGTTTTTCTCAACCCTGACTATCCTTCAATTCTTTTTTGTGACTTTCCCTTGATCGCACGATCTGGAACAAGTCACGTCACTATCAGTTTGATTAGGCGTGCGCCGCACACTTAGAGTGTAGGTCCCTGGTAATGAAGAAGCTGAGAATTACTGGCATTTGAATGCGTAAAAATTAGTGTTGACAACAAAACAAGTTTCGAAAACTTAAATCCATTCAGCATTTACCTATTAGTAGACTTTCAATAGGAAAAATCATCTAGTTACAGCATTTAAATTTTTGTAATTTCACTTTTTGGATGCCCCCCTGCCTTGGATGCCCGGGACCGGCGCCCCGTTCGCCCTCCCGCTGCACGTCACTGGCCATGTCTCTGACCAGAGAAACAAGTCTGCTCCATTGCCTATCATGTCGTCAAATTTACAGAATTGGGTGGACATTCATTAATCCAATCCCTTTTCTGGACTCATCATTGTGCACCCTATGTATACTTGATAACATGTAGCACGGTCAGGGACGCCGGAACGTCGATTGGGCTGGGGAGGCAGTAAAAAAAATGAGGGCAATGGAAATTTATAACAAACAAAAAAACATTACCAATTATGCTTGCTACTGTTCAACAACAATGTTGACCTCAAAAATAATAAAGGAAACTATAGAAAATTTGTTTCAATTCGATCGTGATAAACCAGAAAATTCCGATGATACCGTTATGGAAAAAACGCCTTTGCCCCTGTTGTCCCTTTTTTGAAAGGTCAGGGGGCAATGCCACCACTTTCCGGCGTCCCTGCTTACCGCTATNAGCAATCACCGTCTCGAAACATTACCTGCTAAGACGTCTCCGCTCAACAGTCACATGCGGGGGCAGCGAAACGCATGATATCGTAACTTGAAGTGAAAATTAGAAGATTTGTTGCCATGTTATTGTTACACAATAAAGACTAAAAGTAAAACAATCCGATCGCAACTTTGGCAACCTGCCTCTCCAGGCAAAGCAGTAGAAATGAGAGAACTGCAAGCTCACCACTGCATGACACCAGAACAATGAACATGGTTCTTGTGCAATGTGAGTATCGTACAGGCTAATAAACTGTCATTGCAATAAATAAGTCAATCAATCGGAATTGAGCTGCTGATGCCAAGTTTTCTAGAACAATTTTGTTCTNAGTCCAAATTTCTATCTGGGAGGGGAAAATGCCCGTTTCCCTCCNCTGTTGACNCCCATGGTTTTGACGTACCACGAGTTCAAAACTGTTTGCTTGAGTTCAGTGTAAAATCGCTCCCATGACGGTCATTCTTTTCGCATTTACATGTTCAGCAACAATGTTGGCTTCAAAACTAATAACAGAAATTATAGGAAATCATCCTCAACTTTATGCGTGCGCGAATAGCTCCAATAAATCTGTTTCAAGTCGATCTTGACAAATCATGAATCTACTTATGAAATCTGTTATGTAAAAGCACCTGTGCCCCCGTTGCCCCCCCTTTCAAAGGTCAAGGGGGCGGTGCCCCCGTAATGCACCCCCGTTCCGGCGTCCCTAAGTACAGTCCATCATTTTTTATATGTGTAGCCGAGTTCTAATGAGTCGTTTGTGTTGCATATTGTTAGTCTTCAGGTTCGATATCTTACAGCCTATTACTGAGCTTAACAGAGCTTCTCACTGCATTGCTGCTAACAGTCAACACTTTGAAGTCTCAATAGTGTCGATTGTGGTGATGTTGTGAGCCGATGTTAGAGCATAGGTTAACTTGGTTTACTTTCAAATTGTTTATTTATATCTGTTTGAGTTGGATTACAGTCGCAGCCACCGTTATGAGTCAGCTTGAGCCAGCCACAGAGAGATTCGAACGGACGACCCTCCGCATAACAGCAATAGAGATTCCCCATTCGACTATGTTCACTCTTCTATAAGCTAGCTCATCGTGGTACAAACACTGGCACGCGGGCCGCTTGCGACCCACGAACGCTTTATGTATGCTGTATAATACATTGCACAAAATCATAAATGCAGTAGTAGCCACACAGCCCTTGCAAGGCCCACATCATTGAAGGGCAGGTCAATATGTATCTAGTAGGAGTTGACAATATCTTTTTTACAATTTATGACGTTACAATAGCTAACCTCTAGGCTAGGCTAACGCTGCAGTACTCTTTGACCACAAAGCATGTATTTATTTTTTATCTTTGCTGCACGCGTAGACTCTGTAATCAATTTTCGAGTTAGATTATAAGTGTTTTTCAACCGGGGTTCCGCGAGTGGCTGCCAGGGGCTCCGTCGAAACAGACCGAAATTGCCTGGGACGAAATTCCAACCACATTTATATGCCGTTGTAGCATAACCACTGTTTCACAGTATCCTTGCCACTATGAATCGCATTGAAACATCTGCTTATCCAATGCTTTGACTTTTTGTTCCCTTTGTATTTCGTTATATGCGTTAAGGCGTGAATTGCCATTGTACGTAACTCTCTTTTTTGCTTGTAATCTTTGTCTTGCATGTGGGACTGAGCTTATTTAGGGCTAGACTAGACAGATGTTTCTAACTAATCATAAATGCGACATTCCTGGTTCATAAAACATAAATGCGACATTACTGGTTCATTACAGAAAGCAAGATAGACAATTTTCATGGGGTTCCATGAGCAATGCTAACATTTGCGGAAGGTTCCGCTTCAGCAAAATGGTTGAAAAAAGCTGGATTAGAAGATGCGCATTGTGGAAGTAATGAAATGATATTTAGTCAAGTGTAGCAATTTATCAAAAAATGAGTGTCAAAAGAGAAGTGTAAGAGAAAAACAGAAAGTTCATTTCTAACTGGGAGCAAACCACAGTGTCTTGTGAGGTTGCAAGTAATATCCGTTCCGAAACATAGGCGTAGCCAGGGGGAGGCCAAAGGGGCCATGCCCCCCACAATTTTTATAAAATATAGTCATTTTGTGTTTTGAGAGCCGTTTTTCCAAACAAAATAGTGTTATTCGCCTAAAATCAAACATTTTGGCCTCCCCAAAATTTCTGGGCTGGCTACGCCACTGTTCCGAAAGAGTTTATTTCAGCACCAAACACGAGAAACCATACGGAAAATACCACGGTACCACGGAAATCCTTGGGAAGCATTTTGAAATAATTGAAGGGTAACCAGGTCCGCGTCCAGGGGGCAACCGGGCAATTGCCCCCGATTACGAGACTTTGCAATGAAGATATGCTCCATGTTCATAATTTGCGAAAGTGCTTTCTCAAATTATGACGCGACTGAAAAGCAATACGCGAAATAAAATGGCTGACGAAACCTGCATGCCTGCTTGCGTCTGCCGACTACAGAAATTAAAGAGGACATTAACTTTATAACCAAAAACAAGAAACAAAAAATTGTTTTGTTATTTTGTTGGTGTGTTGTGTATCCTTTTTCTAACAGAAAATCTCTACTTTCAGTCGCAAGGAAACAAAAAACTTAAACATTATCCTAGAATAAAAAATTGCGTTAGACGTATAGCAACAATTACGTCTAATGGAACAGCAAACGAGTCTTTAAATTGCAACGGCGTTCCTCTCTTTGCGGCCCGCAAATTTTTCCTCAAACCGTAACGTGGCCCTTCATGCTCGCAGTCTTGAACCACCCTGAGCTAGCTGATACGACCTCATCGTTAGGACTAGATGTGGCGTAATCACATCGCAACATTCCTTCCCCATTTCACAAGCTCAAGGCGGCGACCTTCAACAGTGGATTTGCAGCCACCGTCTCGTTGGGACCCACTTTCTGGAGCCTTAATGCTCCAGAAAGTGGCCAACCAAATAAAGAGTCGAACTGACGATTCTCAGCATAATAGCAACTGAGATTACCCATTTCACTAGATTCACTCTTCTATTGCTGCTACGAATTCAACGGTATATGTGGCGTAATCACGTCACCACATGGGCTTAGTCTAATAACAGTGACAGAAATTTGGATTTGAATAAGATTTGATTTTCGGATTTACATTATATTTTGCAATATAATTTTTGGACTGGATTTGAATTTGAAAAAGTTAAATCAATTTACTGCTATCTGGAAAAGACTTAAAGTAACATTACGAGGCCGATTGCCGTGATCACGGTTTGCAAATATTACATTTAAATACGATAAGGTGTCAACATATTGTGCCCTGCTGGCCCATCATTGAAAAGCAAAATCTAAGGTCTTTCTCTGTGATAGTTGGGGACACTTGAACCTTAAAAGGTAGCATAGCACGACTAGACAGAAGAAAGAGAAAATTTGCACTAATATTGAGGATCACTGAAGCAAAAAATGCTCATTTGTTTGTGTGCAAACAAATTGTATTAGCCCATCAGAGGCTCAGATTTTGTAAAAATGTCTCTGACTCGAGTATCCGATTGTGACTTGAGTCAAGACATTCTGCAAAATACGTGACTTGAGTCGAGTCACCATTTTTCTCAACGTGACTCGAGTCGAGTCCGAGTCACCAAAAATCGTGACTCGAGTCGAGTCGAGTTCAGTCATTGACTCGAGTCACGCTATCACTGGTAGAAGTAGCTTGCATACTGACAACCTCTCTTTATTTTGATAATCCTAAATTTCACATTTCTATTGCAAGTGCTCTTCAGTGCCACTTTATCACGTTTGTACCGTGTGCTGGAAGATGTCCAATGTCCATATGTCCCCTCACACGTTGGTGCAAAACTTGTAATAGGTTTCTTACTTCTAGTTCAATTTCCACTAAACTTGCCTATGAAATCACACCTATGGAGCGGTTAAAGGCAGGGCCGGCACTAGGTGGTTGGAGCCCCCCCGAACCCGGACGTTTGGGCCCCCAATATACAATGCATTGCATTTAACACATAGTATTTACGTAAACAAACGCATCGATTTATTTTAGCAAATGCTTATAAGATAATTTTTTACAGGATCAACACAACGTATAAAGCAGACAGACTTAAGCATTTCACACGTTTCAAGCTAGGAAAATGACTTTTCCGAGTTTTCAAAAATGCAAATGTTTTTGTCAACTCAGATATATATATAATATTTTAGTAGTTTCACTTTCAATAGAAAGCATTTCCAGATTTGTTAACCTTTCATCAGTCATAGTTGATCAGTGAAAGGTTTTGATTAGCCACAACTTGCTGAAGCTCCGTTCATCGGTCCCTTTTGTAATCCGCACGAAATGATGAAAAAACATCATAAACCGGGAATTATAGTCGAACACATGATATGATATGTAAATTGTTTTGGTCGAGGTTTCAAATGTTTTTGCGAGATATGTAGGTTGATGCTGACAGCTGTTTGTTTTAACCAAATTTATAGCAAGATTTGACGATTGCCATTTTACTAGTTTTACGTAATCACTTCATTAGGTACTTGGCTTCCATACATCCTCGACATGGCTGGAGTGGTAAAGGAATCACAAGAAAATCCAGAAATCATGAGGCGCCAGGAAGCACATCGTAAAGCTTTGATTGCTACTCACATAGGCAACACTGAAGAAAAACAATCACCAAAACAGCGAATCAGCAGCTACTGCAATTGGTCAACAACATAGAGGAAGGAGCATTATTTGGGGAAGAAAAATGAAGGTTTGCAAAAAACATCAGACTTTTGAAACAATCGGATAAAGAATTTGGGGCATGTTTACAGCGTTGAACGAAGTCATACCGATAGTTTCTGAATAAAGTATCGATCAATGGTCCTGAGTCCTGACATAATGGTTAACCTGGTGTGGGAAAACACATTTCTGGGCATGTAATGCAAGATTCCTGATTCGGTAAGCTTTGATTTAGGCAACTGGTGAGCGTTTAATTCTATTCTATGTGCTTTTACTTCACATTTGCCAAGCGTTATTGGGCATGCAAAAATAACCACAACATTTTTTCACAGATCAACAGATCAATGAAATCCAAAAAATCCAAATAGTTTGATATAAAATTTGTGATCATATCGTTGTCGGAAAGTATTCTAACACTGAGTTGAAATCCGAGGCGTAACTAGGAGGGCAAGGGGGTACATCTGTCCGCGGTTACAAAAAGGTTGGAAATCACTGCTTTCTACTCCGTCCATGGATGCGGGAAAATGTGCAGAAGTCCTAGTCATTCCTTAGCTTCACTATAATGCCACGATTGCAGATAAACGTGTTTGTCATGAACGTCAACTGTGCGGAACGTCAACCACGTTCCGCACAGAAGCAAAAGACAAACTTCGACATAATGAGTCTTTCCTATTAAAACGTTGGGAAAAGTTTTTTTTTAATGAAAAACTATAAATAAACCACTTGCAGCAACTTTGGGTAGTTATTCTAGAAATATTTTCTATTTGTTTTTCAATATTTTTGAAAATGACATAAAACAGGGTAATTCCTTTTTGTTATGTTTGTAACACCCGACGTAAGCGTTGATCTGAGCCTGTGCTGCAAAGCCACTCGAACCCTCGCTGGTCTCGGAAAGAACGTTGCGAACCAATGGAAAAAAAGAGAGTTACGGTCAAGAATTTCTGCCAGGTTTATTTTTGTGTTTGCATTCGTCAATAAATAACAAAAGTGTACTTCAGTAAACAGCAAAAGTGTAACTGTTGAAAGCAAATATGTATCTTTAAGTTGAGACACAACATCATAATGTTGGCCTTCCACGAAGCGAAACTAAACACAGGGACTCGATCGTGCCAAGAGGAGAGGTCTGAAGGTTGCGATTTAACAAAATATCGGGGCCTTCGTAACTGACACCGAGTTTTTGAAGCGGGGAGCTTTTTAATTTTTCTAACATGGTATGACATCACCAATGTTCTTAAAATGCTCATCCTTAACCACAATTTGTCCACATGCGTCTACCTGATGAAACTACGAATTATGAGATCTCGCTTCAGTTAATGTGCGTTTGGGAACACATGGTTTTAAATATGTCTTCATTGTCGTAGGTTTTCCCGAAGTGAAAGAATTTATGCATATACGACATAATAATGCTGCACAATGAGGTAGGGGCAAAGTGACGTTGTATTGATGGGGGTATCGGGTGGAGGTGATACAGTATTTGAAATTAGGTAAAGGGGGAAAACATTTCGATATAATTATGTGACCACATGTTTTCTTGACCCCATTTAACAAGTTCACTCTGAGTAACTGAAAGGTGCCATACTAAATTTCGGACCAGGGGATAAACACATTACTCGGACCCTGTTCTAAAAAGTAAATTGTTGGTTGGTCCTTACAGTCAGTTTACTGAAACCGGATCAACCTTAATAACTTTTCTTTTTACAAAATACTGAGATGTTGCTGTTGCTTGCTGAAGTAAAACTAATTAATGAACGGGGTTGCAATCCAGTTTTCCGGAAGCGTATGATGCAAAATATTTCTAGCTGAAAATTGTTGTGATTTATTAAGTTGAAACGACGCACATTCATTCACACAATCCTGAATTATGTAGCAAGAAAAACCTGGAAGTTACGTTTTAATTCTTTTCAAGTCGTTGCACTTTCATTGATAAACGATAAATTGCCAAGAGCGTTTGTCAAAAGCTCCAGATGTCAAGTGGTAGGCAGATATCACTGTGGTTTTCAAAAACTTCAACGATTATAAAATTTTGAATAAGATATCAGAACTGAGGGCGCGTAGAGTTGCGTAAAATCGATTTCCTATTAAAACATTTCGCTAATTGATTCGACGTCGTCGCTTTTGTGGAGACCAGTTACTTGTAAACGATTATGAAAAGTATAAAGTGCGAGCAACTTGAATCTGCAGAGAAAATATCCGGTCTAGATTTAACCGCGCCCCGCCATTTTGTTAACTTGTAAGCATCTCAAGAGGAAGTGTGAAGACTCAGATGATTGGTAAACTAAATCAACCACCACAACAGCTTAGGCCTTGGGTAGATTTTACTATACGTATGCTATGGCAAAAATAATTCCCGGTTTAGGTGCTAGAAGACAAAGGCGCATGTGAATGTTACTTTTCACGAGGACCGAAACCCATTTGCCCAGAAAAATTGCCCAAATATCTGAAACCTGATCGCATCGATTAAAATTCAGATCTATTGTCCAAACTGTAATGAATTCTCGTATGTTTGAAAGAGCAAAAACAGGCTAACTTGTTGTTTTTTTTCGAACCGAAATAATGTTAACGATTTCAGAACCTCACCGTTTTCAAATGTTCTCCCTGTTTTTTATCTTTTCTCCAAACAATATAGCTCCTTGCTCTGAATATTGACAAACAAAGTCGTGATTTCAGACGCGTAGCCAGCTCAAAATTTTGGGAGGGGACAAATATTCTGACTCTGACCATTGAACGGTGCGAGAAAAGTTTAACGAGCAACATAATTTTATTTTGGACACCGCCTCTCAAAGCACAAAACGACAAGATTTGCTAGACATTTAGGGAGCCATGCCCCCTTGGCGCGCCCCTGGCTCCGCCTATGCTCCGCCTATGTTGATTTTCACAAGATTGGCAGGGTTATGAGAACTGCAATTTTTCCCAGCCTCACTGTCCCGTACGTCCTTATGCTGAAATGTAAAAATGTTTCACAATGGCTCCACGGATTGGAAAAATGGAAGGATGTGTAATGTTGTCAAAATTCGAACGTTAGAACTAAAGGTGCAAGATGTTGGGCTTTTTGATTATATCTATTTTTTTTTCTGAAGTACATGCTGTTTGCATGCTTTGCAAAATACGACGCCACGTTACATTTTTTAATATTCCCAAGCGGTAAAAAAGCAGAAAAACAGACACACGCGCTATCATCTCTAAACAAATGACCAGATGTGTTAAACATTTAAAAGAAGCTTTTCACGATTTTTGCGCAGAAAACACATTTCGAAACCAAAGTAGCAGATTTTGGGTTAGTTTTCAAAGGAGGAAGATGGTAGATTTAGATTTAAACTTTCAAAGAAGTTTTGACCACGTTGGTAAGCAGAAATGTTTGATGCTTTGTTGCACAGAGAAGCTTCTACAGTTAATTAATGCAACGAAAATTCATTAAATGGGCAAACATGAGCAACATGATGATGCGTTGCCATGCAGCTTGAATAGCCAACTATGCAGTGCAGGGTATATCTAACTCTTGACCAACGGAGAAAAGGTTAACTGCCCTAAACTTTTTACTGCTCTCGCACCGTTCAGTTGTCAGAAATAAATTCACAGAGAAAACAAAACGCCTTGCAGGTTAGCAACGTGCATAAATTTGCATAACATCCACGAAAATGTAACTGTTCAGTTCACCGACATTAAATTTCAAGATATTAGATACCTTGATTAGAAACAATTTGTATGTTTTTGTTACACGATGTGCATCTTCATCCAACTTTTTTATCCGCCCACTTTTAATGGACTTGATGCTTTTCACAAATCTCCAAATCTCAACCACTACGTCACGCTTCTGCACGACGATGACCGCGTGCAGTATTCGTCGGTGCATTTGTTCCAGTGTTCTTTCCTCTTCAGTATAGACCACGTGCAACAATTACGCTTATGAAGCGTTGTGTATGAGCATTTCTATGCTTTTATGTTCTTTTAACTAATGTGGCGCGGATACTCTGTCTGAGTTAAACACAAATACAAACCAATAACGTGGTTTAGCAAAAGAACTTTCACGCGCCATTTATGTGGAATGCTCATTACTGTAAACTCGCCTTTGTCTGACACGGAGTGTTGCCATTGGAGCCTGCGAAATAAACAGAGTGGTTTTCCGAAAAGTTTCATCTAGTTGATATGGCAGAATACGCCATGGTCCATTGTCACCGACTTTCATCAATAGGTTTTCTCACCGTAATTTGTCGCAGACTTATTGTGATTCGTCGAACTTTGACTGGCAATTAGCTCCAGCTTGGGCTGACTCGCTGCGATGAGCGTTTGCCAGCATGACAACGAAAGCAAGTAGACTTCGGTTTCGACGGTTCCCATCATAAGCTGAGTCGAATACGTAGGGACTGTAAATCATCGCATTGATGGAGCCCGAAAGTTTTACAGCAGTCTCACAGCGCTAACACTGTATGTAGCGTAATAGGCCACGAAAAGTCTAAAACTATTCTTTTACCTGCAAAGCACCAGCGGTTTTTCAGAAAAGAAAACAGATTACATTTTTATTTTTACCGTATTCTTGGAAAACGTTCACAAAGGGGATAACAACCTATACGAAATTCTGTAAACCCATGTGTAGTACATCGTCAAGGATACTAAAACACCTTGATACAGTCAATACCTTGGTCACAAAGAACCAAGAGAACAAAAAAGCACACCAAGGTTTTTTGATGAGCATCTGAAATACCCTGACAATCCAAGTAATCGCCCTTAATGCCAAATTATTCGTTTGTAGAAAGTCAACAGAACATGTTCAAAAAGTGTAATGGACATAAAACTTTGCAGACTCAGGTGGCTTCATAGTCATTATGCAATTTCAAATCTTCACTCATATTGTTTGCAATTTGATCAGAAAATATATATTTTTTTGACTTAATTTCGCTCTGCAGGCTTGGCTGGAGCATCTCTTATTTTGCTGGTAGTAGTTTCTCATGTTGGAAAGTTTATGAAAGGTCTTTCTTCAAGGTATAAAANTTTATGTAATCTGCCAGTTCCCAACCCTTTCCTACTTGCAGATGTCGGAGTGCATTAATTTTTAATCTTCCATACCTCGACCATCAAACTGTTTAGTTTGAAAAAACGCAATATGTTGAAAATCTGTAAAATTTCCGATTTCAGATTAAAAATCAGTGAACTGAATTCAACCTTGTATTGAACAATGTAATTGCTACCACACCCGATATCTTAGTGTTATTGTCGGCTTTGTCGTGCAGGAGGTGGTTGCAACTCGCACAAATCTGCGTATAAATCGAGAACCTCAGGTGGGCACCGCTTCTTAACCTAAGACGTTCATACTACTAGAAGTAGGTGAATTAACTCGCTGTTATCAAACTATCATTACATCAAACTGTTGTATGCAAAATGATACAGCTCTTTCCGTACCGTGGGGTGAATCATTGTCTTTCCGTACCGAGGGTACCAGTTGGGGCATAATGGTTCTGTTTTTCAAGGACAGCACCTGCTGGTGGGCAAAAGTATCTTATCGTTTCACCAATAGCAGTAGAATATCAATACAATTTCGGTTCCGTTCTTGTGCAGGGTCTCAGGCGCCGTGGCCCGCATGCGGCCCGCGTGGCTTTTGGGGAATTTTCAAATAATTAAACATTTCCGTTATTTTATTTATTCACCGGTGTTTAAAAGTGCTCAGCTAGCGAGTGAACAAGTTCCTTTTAAACAAACATAGAGACGGCTAGAAATGATTTGCTTGTATCTCATGATACCTTTCGCAGGAAATAAGATGAAAAAGCTGTTTTTAGTCAAGTTCAAGTTCCGCCGTTGTCGCATCAGCGTCATAATGCGGCTCTCGCGTTATTTTGTAAGTCCACATTTAACCCTTGGTGCAATGTGATTTTGAGACCCCTGTTCAAGTATATGCTAAGGATTCTTCTCTTGCGGACATTTTTATGAAATATGTAAATTGATGTGGTTTGCACATGCAGTTTGCTGTAACTTTTGCCGTGCAACGGTGGTCGCATCCACTGTAAATCTATTCATTGTCAGGTGCGAAAAAGCAAGATGACAACATTTTTCGGTTTGAATCATTAAGAGAGCTTTTCAACAGACCACTTTTACTAACAATTTACACGTTTTTTTGCTACTTGATTAATCCATGCTGCATGAAAATAATTTTCAAGCTAAAGGTATTATGTTTCTAACCAAGGGCGTACGCAATGGAGGGGGGGTTGCGGTTAATACCTCTCTTGAGTTTGATACGTTACAAAAACTTTATTGCCTGCGCAAAGGAGGAAATTGGTCTGACGTAGTGATGAGTGTGTTTCACTCCCCGGTAACGCGCAGCCTGATACTTTTGCAGTTATGAACTGCTGTGCAGTAGCGTTGAACATATTTTCCTCCGATATCCTAACTTAAAGCGATGATATTTTATATTCAGTGCAATGACACATAAAACAAGAAGAGTGCGTGCAGAAGAATATGCATATTGTGTCTACAAACATCGCCAATATGTTGGTTCGGAAACATGAATATGACGTTAAAATGTGGCGTCACAAGCAGCACACACCAAATATAAATGACTACCATATGCCACTGTATTAACACCCCTATGAAAATTTTCTGCGTACGCCACTGTTTCTAACAAGCCTTTCTACCTGTACCGCCTGCTTCGTTTAAGGTGCGGAATTTACGTAAGACTATCGAGCTTATTATAGTTTAACGTGGTTATGTTTCATTGCCAAATCTATTTTGGGTTATTTTTTTTTAGTTTTGAGAGCCAAACGTCTGCAATATTAGCAAAATGTATGAAAACATTTTTGCAAAAAAATATATATGATAAAACTGATCGCCAAGGCACTTGGAAGCAGCAAGGTGAGATCTGTCCACGAACATTTTATTTAATATTTATCGATCCGCAAGAAAGAAAAAAATGCCTTCATCGCCTTCTTTACGATTTGCAAGTGCACCCAGAACACAAATACTTTTGAGGACCTGAAAACAACATCCGACTATATTTTTCGACAGTTTGCGCGACGACTACGTCATCAGCAGGGTCTGGAATGACGTTTGCAAGCATCGCCACCATGCAGCAGCCACGAGGAGCAAAACACCACAGCGACAATTACAACTGAATCGTCGCGCGAAGAGGATGCAGCTTTTTTCGCGACGCGTCATATAAAGGGTCGACAAATTGATTTGCCGGTAAACAGTTCTGGATGCAGCGGCAGAGCAGTGGGAAAAGATTCGATCGACTTTTGATTGGCAGCGACGTGACGAATCAGTTTAACACTTAAATATTTTCAAACGATTTCAGTTCCGCTTTTGCTGCTGGTGATCTTGAGTCAACAGGAAGAAGAAAGCGTCTACGGTCAACAGAAGAATAAAATTAACTGAGCCATATTTGCAGCACTCGCTCTGCGTTGAAACGATTGATTGCTTTGACTGCTAGCAGAAAAAAACTGAAAGAAATAATATGAAGTTCATTTGTTCTCTGACACAAGAAGCTCATCTGTGGCGAAAATCTTCTCCTTACCGTTTAACAACAGTTTTGACGATTCTGCTGTGGAACTACTCCGCATATTCAGTCGCGGGAAAGCAGAGCGCGCACGGCGTCGGGGAAAACTTGCAAACAGTGATGCTGAAGCACCTGAAACTAGAAAATCCGCCCAGATTTTCTGATGACGACCTCAGCTTGTATCGCGTTCCCATTGCCGCCAGAATCAAGTATGAGAGTTTGATGCAGAAGCGATTGAGACTGGGGGGAAACGCAACTTCGATTATCAGACGGCAGAGATCAGCGGAACCATCTCTCGCCGATTTGTTCAAATCCATTCATAAAAAATCTGGTAAGAATCAAATAACTTTGTTTGCATCAGTTTNGTTTGCATCAGAAACTTTTTCATGTAAAATCCATTATGCGNACTTAAATGTTTCTTTCTGTCAATAGTCACCTAGATTGTTTTCAGCGATAGGCAAGTTTCGCATTTTTTANCAAGAAAAATTTCCTGAACAAATAATTCAAATATTGTTCTGGACGTTTAGTTTGGATGTCTTGCCTGGTTTTACGTAATTCAACCACTACCTTCACAAAGTGAGACATTTATCAGCCAAAGCATTTCTTTCTGCATTAATACCAAGAGCCCAAATTAAAATGAAGGCAGTATCAGTGTCAGTTTAGCTTAAAATGAAAAAAAATTTTAATGTTTTTTTTACTTTAATCATGCTCGGACTTGCTACTTTCCAGAATGAAGTCCTAGTTTTTTTTAGTAGCGTACAACCACAGATGAAATCGGAATGAATTTACAAATTTTCCAAATTAACATCCATTGCTTTGCATATCGAACTTTGCTTGCAACTGTTTGTCATCCCTAAACAAAGTCTAGTTTTAAATCGGTCATTACTTTTTACGATAAGGCTTGCAACTTTCGCACTCTGTTTCTACAAAAAGACTTGACTTGTCAAACATTCACAGAGGTCAGAAAACCTAAGGTATTTAGGCTAAAGTTGTTTGGGTGCCGAGAAACGTCTACCACAAAATGAAAGAAACATTTCATGTAAAATCCATTAGAATGTTTTGTATGCCGTCATAACAGGTAATTAAATAATTTGTTTTTGCCATACCCCATCGGAATAGAATAAATAGCGCTGTCTAGACGACGGTTAGCCTCTTGAGTTGACAAGTATAATCTTTCGTAAAGACAGGAACGTAAGTAAGACGAAGAGGCCTCGAGTCTCACTGATCGTACCTCTGTAAATAACGACAGCGTCTGGACAGCCATGTGTATTCCAGCGATGACGTGACGATGCGTGCGAGTGTCGCAGTCGCGAGGAGCATAACGTGATAATTCATAATTAAACATCTTTATTTCAAACAATGATCTCTCCCTGTCACTCGAATTCTAATACTTCAGCTGCTCGGTGTGTGAAGTAACAATGCTTGTAATGTGACGTAACAATGACGCGTGGTTGTAAAGAAGCGAAATTCACAAAAGCGCGTAAACCTCTTCAATGGAGCCGCCGCTTGCATCTTCGGACAAATTCCGTTTATATCTTACTCGGAAGTGGCAGTTGCGTAATTGCCGAAGAATGTGGGCTGATTCTGACTTCACAAAAACCAACTGTTTGCATTTTTATTATTGCAACGAGCGCTTCTCAATAAAAGTTACGTCTTCGTTTGAGCAAAGGCTTATCGCACAGTCTATCGTCGATATGGTCTGCTAGTAACCTTACAAAGTGGAGTCGAAGTCACTTGCAAAAATTCGCAGTTTGTGATTCTGGACAAAATCGATTAGCCGTATGAAGACTGAAGTTGTTTACAAAGTCTTATTGAATATTTCATTGCAGTTCAGCTAAAAATTTTGGTACAAATCTACGAACTAATTAATACGCTGAACTGTATTGCCTTCATGTTCGAGATTGTTCAAAGAGAGCACACATTTTCTTTCAGGAATTCTGGGTGATGTTGTCTATTCTGACACTTTTCGAGAAAAACTTGAATTTGACATGGAAGGCAAAGTTCCTCCGGGAAGCGCTGTGACCGTTGCAGAGCTGAGATTGTTCAAAAAACTGCCCAACATCCCTAATAAAGACGACGCTATGTTATACAACAATGGCCATCCACGTAACAATAGAGCACAAAGACGCGGAAATAGAAGGAAATTAGTCAAAAAAGTTAAACATGCCAGAGTGTCCATCTACCACACGATCCAGCAACAAAACGGAAAAGAAAAATCAAATTTGATTGATTCAAGGTGAGTTGCTAAGTTAAGCCTTCTTGAGAATGTATGATGATGAAGTTCAACCGATGGCCCTTAAAATCTGTGAAAGAAAACCGTATTAATGAAAACACATTTATTTATAAATACTTCACATATTGTGTATTTTATCAAAACCAGAAGATCAGTTACACAAGTTTTAAACGGGTGATAAAAAATCCGGTCATTTTTAAACTATGGANCAATAGCAGCTGGTTTCCTGAGTCTGAAACATTATCTGTTAGATATTATAGGCGGTTGCATGGCATATCGATTTGATTGCCTTGTTGTTTTATGTGGACAAGGTCCTATTTTATATTATCTCC
>JGI24021J15306_10005018_pt1 | contig 15582 bp, 7 predicted proteins | sample Ectturendosymbi1_FD_15306 | JGI IMG/M metagenome (IMG submission 15306)
TTGAGGTGGTAGATCGCAAACATTTTTAAGCAGAGCATGTTTACTTATAAAGTTTTTCAGATTTGTAGAAATCTAATATGCAAGAATGGTATAGTTTTATGAAAATATGTTATTGATCGTTTGTAATTGATGTTTTACTTTTACATTTCTAATGGTTTTCATTCCTATATATTAATCTGTAATGTCACAATTTAAAGTTTTGTGAGATTCAGCCCTCTAAGGAACATGCTAGCTACTTTCATGGTTTTAGGGCTGAATTTTAGTCATAACTTCAGAACCAACTACGTTAGGGAGTCACCTAACATAAAAAGCAACAGATAAATTAATCCTCAGTGTTCTTCACAGGATCCCAAATTGCTCCCTAGCAATACAAATCCAAAAATATGCAATTTGAAGAAAATTGAAAGTATAAAAATTTCTTTGTCTTTTGATGTTTAACTCATCAGCACTATTGGCTCGGGAGTTATGGTCAAAACCATGAGGGCTACTGTAATGGCTTTTGCAGACCAAAATGACCAATCTGCACACCAAAACTGACAATTGTTTTGTGATAATAAAACAGTAGTTTAAATTGCTTTCTACTTTACTCAAATGCATTATCAACTCTTAGCAACTATTGTTGCAACCTTTATGGTGGGCGTTGTGTTGAATGTGCGATTCACCATGAACGGGATGTGTGCGAAGAATAGCACTCATCCATGTGGTGTAAACAAGCAATAATAGAGTGATCATGGCACATGATCTTTCTTGTTGCTTGCTGCCACAGTGTGAAGCTTTGTATACTTTTTGCTTGGGCTTTCTGATCACAACACTATTTTCCTTCGTAGGAAAAAATATGCCAAACAGCCAGTTGGTGCACAAAAAATCATCTGAACCAGCAATTAACATGTTGATGAAAGATATTAATTACATCCTTCATTACACTTCTTCCAAGTACAGCTATAGTTAGTTACACTATTTAAAAGTGCTAACTTGCCAAAAAATGCTTGGCACCCTGTGTAACTCTGGCCAAAAGCAGCCAAGGTGACAAAAGTGTTAACTCTAAATCATGTTTCCAGCATGTATTATTGTTCATTTGACGTTTCACTATATGTCAGGAAGATGCTGTGTAACCGAGACAAATCATGTATGTTGAAATTTTGTGAAAAGAATACGTAGAAATTTCTACTTCTCTTTTGGGTGTTTTATTCTTTCTAAAATATTGCATGGCTGACAGTTATAATCACGACTAATTACAAAAGTGAGTTGATTGTGGTTTGTGTTAGCAGTTGCTTTGAAACTTCAGACCTCGTATTGCTGCCCTAGTTTATGTTGTAGCCAATACAATAATGTCAGCATTTTAATAACCAGACAGATATCATAATTGGGCATTACAAATGGCTAAACCACCATCATGAAATGCTGTGTTTTATAATAATAGAAAGAGTAAAGTGGCTAATTTTGAAAGTCTTGACACCTTTGTAGTGTCCTCTTAGCAACTGCATAACCCACCAGGCCATTTGGCTAGAGAGTTGTTTCCCTAACTGGGTTGAGAAGTTATGGCCTAAAAACAACAAAATAATTAATTAATCCTTTTATTAGACAATTAATAATCCCCTGATTAGATTAGAAAAACACTAGAAAGCCAGTCAAAGGCTTTTTTAGATAAACTAATTAGATAAACACTAGAAAGCCAGTCAAAGGCTAAAAAAACACCTAGTTTCTAATAAAACTTGAGTGAAATACTTCCATCTTGCAGTTGAGCCCAGGGCCAGGTAACCTGAGCCAAGATGGCTAAAAACCTACCTCACTTATGACATCACTCACAAAAAAAAGACAAAACCAAAATTTTTTTTCATTGCNGACTTGAAGACTTGCTGNGTCTTTTGAAGGTTTGAACAGCTCCCAAGCACAATCGACTAGCGAGTTATGAAGTTGCAAAGTTGTGCAAAAATAGTTGTTTATACGAGATTTCTAGGTACGATATATTTGTACACTGGCACCAAACGTGTTAAATTGTAGGATAGTTTTGGAACAAATATTTTTATAGAAATTATATCAGGATTTTTGTGGAATTTTTGCTTATCTTTTCTGCACTTTGTGTTAGGTGTTTTTGTACAAATTCAAGTAAAGACGAATCCAGTTAATCGCATAGCCAATTTGCAGAGCTCTTTTATGAATTTAACCAGAATATGCGATTATCCTTATCAGACAAACATCCCCAAGTTTACAGCCTACTGTCCTTCTGTCCGCATGCTTGCTATCTGACACCATTGATATAAAGTAGCTTGATGTTGAACACAGATTTCTAGAACTGTGCTTATTATGCAAACTCTTTTTTTAACCCAAACACAACCCTAATGTAGTTGTAGTATATGGTTTATTTTCTTTTTCCACCTGTAAAGAAAAACAGTAAGAAAGCTGTGTTGATAAAGAATTGTATTGATTTAACCATTTTTCTTATTCCTTTCAGAAAGTCTTCAAATTTGTTGGCTTTAAACAAGGTTGGCAATTTACTGGTGTTTGGAAAGTGATTTTCTGCAGTGCATTTATCGTATTCTGTTTGAATAAGATTTTAGGACAGAAGGTATGTAGAGTTGTAATGTGAAATAAATTTCCGATTTAAAAATTTTCTTGATTGATTCAGCTGTATCACCTTGCTGAAGACTAATAACTTGCAACGTAAAACTTTACGTATCAAGAAATCAGCAGGCTAGGCTTGGTTTTCTTCTTTTTGCGATGTTTCAAACTTGTATATATCTGTATTCAAGTATATAACTAGTCTTCAGAATGATATAAGTGAATCAATTGGACAATAACCATTGTGAAAGACTAGCTACTTGACTGATTACTTGTATATATTTAATGTAGTGTTGTCTGTCTCCACACCAGTTGATTAGTGCAGTTGTTACTTGCATTTCACAAATCTTACAAGAATTCTGCATGGGTTCCTTTAGATTTTGTACATTACCATGAAGATTTACAGTTCTGAATGTATCCTGATTTATTTGTTTGAATTGTAAAAATAACTTTCATTTCCAAAAGCTCTCAAAGCCTAATTTTGTCAGCATTTTCAGTAGGACTTATTCTCGTATGTGCAGTGGCAGTTACACTTAAATTACTGCAAATATTATAAAAATTCGCAAGCAATTTTGTAGGTAGCTGTAGCTGTGGCAAGCGTATTTAGTGAAACTGCAAAATCTTACAGGCTGCTATGTGATATCATTGTTTAATTGCAAATGTTTCATTTTTTGCTGAAAAATTATGCTCAATACAGGAAATGTCAGTATTGACCTTTAATATATCAGTGTGCAATTTAAATAAATTAATGTCAATGTTGTATTTTATGTTTTTAGAATGTGTTATGTCTGAATTGAACCTAGAACGAGCAAAATATCGTTACGCTACAATTTAAAAATATACGAAATAAGTAGTCCTTACTTACAAAAATAAGGAAAGATTAGAGGATGGGTTAACTATCATTTGTTGTTTCTGTGAGGTCAGTTGGTAGAGAATGTTCATCATAACATGGTCAAACCAAAGGCTATATACCTGGTAGGAGCAGGGTTATAGCCTACATTTCATCAATTTATATTATATCTTGTTTGTTGGGGGTGTATTTCAATCAACGCTGTGTTCTTTGTAAAGAATAGAACACATTGGATACCTTCAGATCTTATTCAAGCATTTACAAGGTAGTTTTACTAGAAAAAGCAGTTTCTTCTTTTGATGTGCACCAAAGATATAAAACTGGTTAGAATTTATATGTGATACTCATTTACCTTGTTCACAAAAATTTAGAGATATCTTCCCTTCTTGCTTTTTGTTAAAAACTTGCTGCAGCAAAGTTAAGCATTTGTCATCACAGAATTGTTTGTTATTAGATTGAACTAAAGGGAAATCTAAACTTTTTTATTGCCTGAATCTGAATTTCACATTCTACAGAAGAACCAAAAGCAGGTGACACTGCTAAACATTTGATAATAATACGTACTGCCATCACCAACTTCCTTAGAGAAGTAAAATGTTATGTAGGGCTGGCCAGTCATGTTGATGCTCAACCAGGAATGTGTTGCTACTGCTACGTGGAAGTTATTGTTATATAATGTATTATTCTTTGCTGAGTGAGTAGGATAATAAAACTTCCTTGCTTCTCAAAGTGGTATCAACTTCCGTATAAAAACATCATTGATGCATAATATGATGAATGTCTTTCAACTTTGTTTCCCTTTGTACATTTGTTTAAGTACAAGCTTTCTTCAAAACTAGCTATTGTAGGTGTTGAAATTTACAGGTTATGTTGTAGTGTTTCTATCAGATGTTAAATTTTTTGACATTAATTTAGCTCAAAATTTTAAATCTTACAATACTGAAGTTCACATTTAATGCACATGCACTTAAATATGTTGAAAGGTTACTGATGATCTGCTTGAAAAATATACTTTGACATGTGGTTTGACTGAAACACAAGGCTTATGACAAATGACTTTGGTTTGAAAAGGTCTATGTGGGCTTGCATGGTTTGAAAAGGTCTATGTGGGCTTGCAATTCTGACTAGTTTTCTTTGCAGCATATTTCAGATTGCTAGTATCCTGATATGAGAGCAGATGTATTTAATAAAAATTCTAGGTAAGAATATATATCTGAGCAGTTACGCAAACACATGGTTATTACAATTTGGGAAGATTAATTTAATACTTATATACTGCTAAGCAATAAGGTGTTCTTCTCAACCTATAATTTTGGTACTTTTCTTATTGTAAATTATTATTAGCTGCACACAATGTTTCTAACTATGTAATGATTAGACATGCTTCTTCAACCACACGTTTGAGATGTGTTAAGTGCAGTTGTTTTTTACGCAATTGTAATATTTAAATTCCCTAAGCTTCTTTTTATCATTGTTTATGTTTATTAGTAACATTGTTTTTTTTCTTATGCATGATTTGCTAACGAAAAGAAAAAAACAAAGTATTTTCAGAAGTGCCGACCAAATGTGAATACACTGTGATTCGATTATATTTTGAGAAAATAAAAAATGAAGAGTTTAATGTTTTTTTTCAAATGTTGAAGTTGGCTCTTTGCAGTCTTCACAGCATGAAATACTCCCAATTGCTACAGATGTCTATGCATGTTCTGTAAAAAAATACTTTGAACAGTACATTGGAGCAAATTAATGGTTAAGTAGCTAAAATCGTTAAGTATTCTTATTTCCTCATGAAATGCAATGTGAATAGTGTGCATCTTATATTCAGATTATAAAAACATGAGTATTTTATAAACCGAAGAGTTTTTTTCTGTGGTTATGATGGACTAAGTGTTTATTAAAACAAGACTTCAGAAGGGATCAGCCATGTCTGCTGATGAAAAGGAGCCATATTTTGATGGTAAGTTTAATCATGTTTGTGTTTGTGCCATATAAAGTGTCAGAGATAAAATGGCCTATTCTAGGAAAATCTTGCCACGTTTTGTTTGTTCATGCAATTTGGTCAAACAGATGCTTGCTGTGTTGCATTATTTATGAATGGGCAGAAAATTATATGGAATGCATCTAAAAATGTGTGTGGAAGAGCAGCACACTTCAATTCAACATATCTTACTAGTGATCATACAGCTTTATCGTTCAAGGAATAGCTGCTCTGTGGAGCAGCACGCAGTATGGAGCTGTTTTGGTTTCTCAACTATTTTTGACCTAATAACACTTGAACTGGCTTAATTTATTATCTATAAAGGGCTTGAATGTTTATTTTACATATAAAGTGATTCCTGTGTTATTGCATTTTGCACATATTGCTTTGATGTGATTGAGCCACATTTACATTGGAAAAATGCCTGAGCTAGTTTTGTGCTTATTTTTGTGTAGTATAAAAGCTGATGGTCTCCAGTGATGGGAGTTATGGTTATCAATCTTACTTAACTGCATGCTGTAAATAATTGGCTGCTCCAAATTATGTTCAATACTTTGGGTAAAAGTTTCTGATATTTCACCTTTACTGCAAAATTCTGAGTAACCTCTAACTCCAATGATTTATGGTATCTTTTTTATGTGGTTATACAACCGTGAAAGCTTGTTCCTATTCCAAAAATTGAGTGCTATAAAATTTCATACCCTGTTCAACCAGGATGTGGTTGTCATAAACATGGAAGGAATTTGAAACCTTGTGAAGTGACAGTCTTCCGTGCAGTTTTTGTATTTAAGGAACATTGGACAGTTGTCAATGTTAAAGAATGATATTCCTCATTTTTCCTTGTTTGCTTCAATTGCATGTGAATGCTTGTATATCAGATACAATACACTGTTAATGCTTTGTTGTTACAGGGCCTCACAAGTCAGAACAAGATACATTTGCTGCGGAAAACAACCCCTCGTGAGTGTCATTATTTTCACAATATTTTTAATTATCTTCTGCATTGAATTGCTTTAAATATCATTTGTACATTTACAGTGTTCAAGTGAAGTTTTGTTTCATTAAAAAATGATTAATTGCTTGTCCTAAAATCAAGAAAAAAGTTTTGAAACCATGCAATGAAGCACCACCAGTTATTTTCTCAAACTGGCATTAAAACCCCACTAATTGGATTTTTCACTAAACTAATGTTTGGTTTGAAACTGCTAACCTGCTTGTTGTGGTTTTGATGCAGAAGGAACAATTTTAACAATTACCTATATGCATATATGTGAACAAGCATTATTTTTACTCAGTTTATGAATTCCATTTCTTAAATTAGTTGTGTATGTGATTTTAGTGCGTGGTTGTGATATATTTCAAATTTTTATTGCTATGGGAAATTTGGATAATGTCTATTATATTATTAACACTTTCATTCCCAGTCTACATACAGATATGGCTTTTATTGGATACGAGCTGTAATCTTTTTTTTCTGAAACTTCATACATTTATGATTGATAACTATTTAGAAGAATAATGGATTTAGCACTTGTTTGAGCTTCAATTGCAAGATGTTTTGTGAAACTGGTTTAAATATGGTAAACTTACAAAAATAGCCTAGTCCCCAGCATGTTTTCAAAGTGTCAACACTTTTGCTGCAAGGCGATTTCAGCCCAAACCAAACAGTTTTCAGGCGTCTTAGCAAATGCGTACCTTGCCAGGTGATTGTGCTAAAGAGCTATTCAAACCCTAAAACTTGTCAAGTCTGTAAGTCTGCAATGAAAAAAAGTTTTTGGGTTTGGGATTCAGATTTTTTATGAGTGACATCATAAGTGGAATACTTTTAGGCCTTTTTGGCCCACTACATCTGGCCCTGGGTTGAAACCACTAGATGGTAGTATTTCACTCAAGTTTTTATTAGAAACTAGGCTATAATCTGAGTCTTTTGAGACTTTGGATGACTTGCTGGGGTTTTGGGTTCAAAGGTCATAACCTAAAAATAACAAAATAAGTAATTAATCCACTGATTAAATAATTTGTTGTTGTTGATTCATAACTATTGAACCCGTAACCCTAGAAAGTCAATCAAAGGCTCAAAAGACTCAGATTCTAACCTAGTTTCCAACAAAAACTTAAGCAAAATACTTCCATCTAGTGGTTGGGCCCTAGGACAGGTAACATGAGCCAAAATGGCCAAAAACTTACCTCACTTATGATGTCACTCACAAAAAAATCAGAACTCTCGACAAAAATTTTTTTTCATTGCAGACTTGAAGACTTGCTGAGTCTTTTGAGGCTTAGAACAGCTCACTAACACAATCGGCCTGTTGGTGAGTTAAGGAGTTTGCAAAGTGACATGAAAATCAGAGATAGACTATTATATTGCCCAGGCCGATATTTAGGTTTTGCCGATATATCAGTATCGGCCAAAATGGCAGATTTTATCAGCCTCAGTAAGTGTTGACAAAATGCTTTTGTATTCGTCACACATGAAGACAACTTGCACAAGAAAGCACATCGAAGCAAGTCATGACAGTTATCTTGCAGTAATGCTAGCAGGTGCATTTTCATAAACAAGCAGACAAGATGAACCATAGAGCACATGTCAATCACACTATTAATCACATAAATTAAAAGTCATAGCAGAATATGGACATCGCTGCAATTTGAAAATTTTAGGTCATAAATCCTAATTTTTGAAGTTTGTGAAAAAAGGTAAGGCATAGAATGCATTATATTTTTGATAATGAAGCAGAAAACAAGATTTAAAAATTTGGGAAATAGTAGTATCGGCTATCAGTCTGTGAATGGCCGATATATCAGTATCGGCTCCAAAAAAGCCATATCGGTCGATCTTTGGTGAAAGTAGTGGCTCAAAGCAGGATTTTTTGGTACAATATAATCATACACTGGCAGCGAAAGTTATAAGATACAATCATCAAAGTTCTTTTTATTGTCAGTTCCATGTCATGCTGCGCTAAAATTCCTGTGGCAACTCAAACATTTAATTGTTAAACGATCTTCAAAAATTGAAAGTTTCATTTTAAAGATTCAATGATAACCATTTCATTGTTATTCATGCTCATTGCAAGCATGTTCCACACAATTAACAACTAAAACCCAGTAACTGCATTCTTTGGCATTAGTCAGCAAATATTCCAGAATGCAGTCATACGTTTTAATAGATGCAGTTGACTCCTGATACATTTGTGGTATTTTCAACATATTGCAGCTATAGTAAATGTCAATGAAGGTACTTAGCCAAGCAAATATTGATAACAGGTTGTTAGGTTTGGTCTGTTGGCTGGGGAAAAGGAAGTTCAAAAAGGCTTAACTTGTGGATGTGGATTTTTAATTACAGTCATTATTTTGGTTATTTTCGTTGTCAATGAACAATCTGCTCCTGCCATTTGAAAACAAAATTGGATAACTTTTATTAAGAAGTTACTCCTGTGGAAAAATTTTAATTTTCTTAAAGTCATTTAAAAAGCTATGGGATGTAAGTTTCTGATGATGCTCCCATTTGATTGTGCCATATCTGTTCTTAAAACATAAAGAACCTTGTTACATTCTATCAGAAATGATGTTCTGGCATATATATAAATGTACTCTATTAGTTATACAAGTATGTTTTGTGGATGATAATGTTTGTTCAGCAGACTTAAACTTCCTTTTGTGTATAGCCTTGAAGACATCTCAATTAAGTTCTGTATTTCTGTTCTGTCCTAGCTCTTAAAAATTGTGACTGCTTTGGGAATTTAGTGGACACATTAGTGCTTTAATGTTTTGTGCATTCTTACTGCGTAATTCCCAGTAATATTCCATTCATGATTCAACGCAATGTATTTGTTTGCAAACAGTCCGACCATTGACACGATGCTGTGCAAACGTATGTAACCATAATCGGTCACTGTTTCCTGTGGCGCATGCGAATGCCCAACATTGCTGTTTTTCGTCATTCTGTTCTAATTCTACATCCAACTGTTTAACATTATGTGTTTCTAACTTCATACTCAAGTGTATCGAAGTTTTCGTTGCATATCTGAATATAATTGAAAGAAGCGGTCAACTTGAGTACTGCTGGAGAGTTATTAGCAGACAAAGTGGTGAGAGCCTTATAAAACGCCTTGCTNAGGCTTGGCTACTTCAAGACGTCAGGTTGTTTAGCTGGGAGACTGACCTGTGCTCCTGCAACAACTAGGTTGACCCCTCAACTAGTAGGGAGCTCTGTGGAATAGTGATCATCCGACCAGTCAGCACCGCAACTTAGCTAAGAATCCTACACCAGTTCCCCTACATGCCATCCCTACACTGGTTCTCAGACCGGGATTCGACAAGATTGCCAATTGCGAATTATGTCAAAAATGTGTGAAAAGCGAATTACCTCTTTTTGTTTATACTAATGTACTTGAAAAATTGATCAGTGAAGTAGTGTTTTCAAGGAATCTGTGTGACATGCCGTGCTTTCACAAGTGTGAGGATTCTGATTGCACATATCCACATTTAAATGACAAAATACCACAAGGGCAAAGCAGCTAAATCTGCTCACAAAGTGTTTGAAGAATTTTAAATGAATGCAATGGCATGAAATTTATGTTTTTAAGTTAATGTCAATTTTCTATTAACTGTGACTTTTATTGTTCCAGCCAAACTCAACTTATGACCAATTTCTACAACTTTTGAAATTGAGTAGTTAAATCTCAACTGAACCCATCCACAAGGGACAAATGTACATCTTGATAGACATATATGCACCTTGGTAGTTAGTGAACAGACAATCCTGTGTGTTTACAAACTTATAAGTTTTTTCTGTGTTTGGTTTAAAGTCAAACATATCAAAGTTTTGTTTCTCATGTTCATCTGGAAAAATACTGATGGTCANCATTCACTAGACTGCGGAGCAGTCTGTTGAAAATACTGCTATTTCACATCAACCAGTTATTCTAACAGCAATGAAAATATCACTTCTTGTGTGCGATAATTAAAAATATCAGTTGATATCATCTAAAATATTAATTTCATGATTTATGCGAAACCTTTGGTTTTTCATTGAAGTTATCTTTAAACTAGCACAAATTTTAGATCCTATTTTCTTTAATGCAGTATATGCTTTTTTGCTAAAGCTTGCTTTCAGGTTAGATACTCAAGATTCATGCTGTCTTGTCATTTTGGTCTCATGCAGGCAGCAAGCGCCACTGAATTATGGAGCTGGTGCAAGTACCTCACAAGTGAATGACAATCTTGCCAATCCTCCAATGTTTTATAATCCCCAGCAATTTCAGCAGAATTTTCCAGCTTCTTTGCCGTGGAACACCAGCCAAGACCTCAACCAACCTATTCATTTAAATGGCGACATTAGACTATCAGGTTTGTTGGTATTTAGAAAGAACTACGATTGCATAACAATGCTATACTTGTGCATTGGTTTTAGTTGGGGGTGGGCAATTGTTGGCCCGCGGGCCACATGTGGTCCACCAAAGCATTTGCAGTGGCTTGCTGAAGCATTCAGGAAAAATCTTCAAATCTGAAACTTCCAACTTATCACAATAAATGTCAGTGGTGAAGCTAATTGAACCAAGACTTGCTTCCATTTCTATTAAAAGGTATGGCCCTTCACCAAACCCAGCCTCCTGAAAGTGACCGTTTGTGTGAACGATCTCAATTGTTGAATAACACACGATATAAACCAGGGGTGGGGAACCTGCGACCTATGGGCCAACTGCGGCCCGTGTGAACATTTGATAAGGCCCGCACCAGAATTTTCGTTACTGGTGTTAGAATGCAACTTCGTGTCAAAACGAAGCTCCACGATAAGCAGGCACTTAGATACTACATGAAGAGAAGTCATTCTTCCTCGTAGTCAGGTGAAGGTAGAGTTTTACGACAAAATCAATTGATTTTGCGGCCCACCAGCGATAAAACACAATTCATGCGGCCCGTGATTGTAAATAGGTTCCCACTCCTGATATAAACTAATGTGTGACAAAATATGTCCATTGCTTGATCAGTTTGCAGTGTACCACATTAGTGCTTCATTATTATTTTTGCTGGTGTAGGTTCAGTATTTTTAAAAGACAGTTTTATGAAATCAGTGAGCAGTCAAGCAGTTGTTCTTCAAGCAACTGGTGAAGTTTGATTTGATTGCAAATTACTTGTTTTGTGATTAGGCACAAGTTTGATTTTAGCTCCTGGAATAGTGTACTGACGTGTATAGAGAATATTTTTATGTTTAACTGCAGAAAATGGCATTGACTTCTCACCAAGTGGTGAAGGTACTTCGACTCAGCAGCAAACACTGGCAAAGGCCAGCCAATATGCCAGCAGTAAGATCCTGAGTTTTTATTTAATAATGTTGAATACCTGTTCTTGTTCAACCGCATGTCTTGCAAGATTTTTCCTTCTTCCAGATAGTTTGTTTCTGCAGTAATGTCTCCGCCAGCAGCGAATTACAGCTGTTATTTGTGTGGCCAAAAGTATTTTTGGCAACATTTAACTTTAACGTTAAGCGTGCCACGTTTTAAGTTTTTTCAGCAGAAATGACTTTAGCTCTGTGGCTTACGTCATGCAAAAAAGTGGAAGTTTGAAGTTGGCTTGTGCTGTTTTTTTAAGACATTTTACATACCTTTCGCACCCCTGTTCTGAACAGCTGCGTAATCTTTTTTACGTGTTCTTCAAAACTGAACTGCTGACACGTGTACTGCTCGTTGTGTCCGGGTTCTCTATCGAAAATATTCTGTTTTTTCCGAAAATTTTTCTGTGTTTGAAACAAGAATGTGTTTCAAGGACTTCATTGTTTCCTTTGCATTTTTTCAACATCTGCGCTTTTTGTTGTGGTCTTAAATTTAATCTTTCTTATCGTCAACAGCGAAAACCTGTTCTGTACAGTCTTCGTTACACCTTTTCAAGCTTTCGCTTCTTGATATTTGGCAGTACCACAACCTCATGCTTGTGATCAACCAGTTCCCGGCGAGCCCTCCGTAAACATGGTCAACATGCCATCCACTCCAAGCCAACCTGAGTTGTTGCCATCGCAAGATTTCGTACCCGTCTCGTACAACAGCTTACCGATCGAGTTCAACTCTTACGACGGCGGCAACTCACCCCCTCTTCCCCCCCAGTACATGAGCGCTGCACCGGGATCATCGCATGCTAGTCCCAGTTGTGATGCTTCTGCTGCTTCGAATGAAATGGCTGTCGCTGGAGCAGCAGAAAATGTAAATATGCGTTGTTTAATTGTTTAGCGTCTTTCCGCAGTTCAAATTGTAACAACTGAAAGCTTTTTCTGATGTTTGGTTGATTCACTTTGCAAAGCTGTTCAGCGTCAGGTGCTTCGATAGTTTTCGATTTCCACCAATAACTTCTCCGTTGTGCACCAATCCGTTACAGCCTTGTGTGGATGTTATGTTTGATTAAATGCGTTTAATTTGCAATCAATACAGGCCGTAATGTCTATTGACAGGTTTTGTGTTGCCACTAATGGAGCGTGTTTGCAAGAGCTACCTATTGCCACAAGCTTTTAAGTATAGACCCTTTTCGTTACTATTTCCGTGTATTTATTTAACTGTGCTCGATTTAATAGTTTTAATAATATTTAATAGATTATTTATATAGGAATTTATTTAATTGTGCTCGAATTTGCTTCGCCCTGCATGCAAACCAACAACTGCCGTTCCCGCAACGGACCACGTGTCAAAACCCGTCTCTGCTTCTTTTCTCTATCGCCACCCAGCGGTGGAACGATCGTCCGGGGACGAGCCAACAGTTCGGTTCCTACATGAACGTGGCCGACAACGTGGAGCAGCCTGCCGACCCCGCCAGCTATCCTGTCGACTGGGAGCACGCGCACGGTGAAGCCGGGCCAGCGCTTGGCCCCGTGGATGACCTGGCCGCTTCCGGCGACGCCCCTGTCCTGGCACCAGTTGGACCCAGCGCTGACGCTGCAGCGTCATCAGCCGGAGGCCTGTACAGCTTTTCGTCCGACCACCTCCACCGGGATTACTCGGACAGAGCGGCCTGTGACGACGTCCTGCACTCGCAGGTAAAGGAACGTTCTTTTCTCGCACGCGAAGCGCGTAGCGAGCCTCGGGGCAAAGCGGGCGATGTCTGAAAAAACGTGTTTAGCTGTGAGGCGATTCAGTTCCCATCAGTTGCGGATTAAGTGCTTGCTGGCGGCTTCTGGTCGTTTATTTCAAAGCATTGACATAATTTCCAACTAGAACATGACCGTTGTGGTGAGCGGCGTTGTTTACAGCTTCACAGAAGACCCGGTTTAAACCTTTTTACCTGGCAAGAGCTGATCATTATTTCTCAAAACCCGTATCCGCTTCTTAGAGGGGTTCAGGGCAGCAGGGGTAGGACGTGGTTTTGAAATATCTCGCAATTCCCATTGACCTTCGCCAGATCTGTAACCTCCTCACTGACTGGTGATGTAACCGACATCGGGGATGCTTTGTCGTTGACAAGAGCTTTATGTCGCAACAGCACAAGCAGTAACCCCTCACCAAAGTTTAAGTTTGTGAAAAATTAGTCTTTTTCCCTTTTCATCATGAACTGCATGTGCAACGAATCAGGTCAGTCGTGACCTGAAAAGTTGAAATAAAGAGCTAAAGATCAATCAAACAATTGCAAAATCGGGTGTTTACACACTTGCTGATTTATCTTACTAACGCTACTGAAATGAAAAAATCTTTCTGCAAATATTTTGTTTTAACCATAGAATTTACATTTTGTCCAGGGAACTTGGCCACCATCTCGCCCTGTGCCTGTGCCCGAAGTCCAAGACCCCCCCCAGCTGCCCGCCATGGAACCAGACGACAGGATCTTCTCAAGTGCGTATTCCAACTTACTGCGTTCGTTTTTAACACTTGCGGTTGTCAAACTCATTCGGTGCGCAAACCTTCATCATTTCAGTTCTATCCGAGTTATTGGTGGACAGTGAGTCTCGAATGAACCCAACTTAACCTTTGACCCAACTTAACCTCTGAGTTTGCACCATTTTTACGCTCTGTTTTCGTTTTTATCGTCAGCTTGTTTGATCTTAAAATGTGAGAACTTGTTTGGCCGAAAACCCGTCCCGAACTGGCAGATGTAGCTTTCGGTCGTCGTTGATACTTTTTCTGTTCTGGCTTCGTTTGAAAGTTCATGAACTCTGAAACCGGAATGACTTCGAATGACTATCCGATAACTTCGCATTGCAAACAACTTGGTGAGATAACCGTTTCACAGAAAGTGTGAAGTCAACACACCGAGTGTTGCTTACTCCACCATTAAACTGATTTGCATTGAACCAACCTGGTCACGTGTATTTTTTACTTGTCTCCTAAATAAGACCGAACAAGTGTATTTCATGTGGCCACTCGTCAATAAGCCATGGCGCTGTCTCGTGTAATATGTGTATAATAATGGTATTCAACTTCAGAAAATATATGATGTAAAATTACTAACGATGGGACAAAATTCAAATCCACTGTCCCATTCCAAGACACAAGCCCTTTCCCAATGCAATTGCTGGTTTAAGGCTGTCTTACGATATTCAGACGAACTGTAGCCTCCCTGTCCGGCACTGGCCGTCAGGGCATACTATGGTATGGAATGGAAGGAAAAAATCGGTATGGAACATGGAATGGCCCAAGCATGGAATGGAATGGAAGATTTGATGTATGGAATGTAATCAAATCTTCCATATTCCATACTTCCACATTTTGACATGGTGTTGCTGAAGTCCGGTTTTTCTTTCAGTTGAATATATTACTAACATACAAAGCCTGAGTTTGACACGAACAGTAATTCGTAAACTGAGCGCGTTTTTCGTGATCTCCGTCATAAACAGTAACGTCGACGAGAAAAGGAGGTCATTTATTCTGATTGTGTTCTCATGGGGACAGGGGACATTGTCACCAGACTTCTGCATGTTTACTTCCGTGCTGCCAGCCTGCCATTACAGTGTAAGACGAGATAGCTACCTCGCCAGCATTGCCAGCAATGTTGCATTGTAATCGAAGACCTGACTTGACATCCTGTGGCAAAATAATGTTGTTGACGTGTCTCTCGCTCTGTAACTCACAAGCACGAGCTGTGAATCTGATTCACGCTATCGTATGCGATGATGAAGGCGTTACACTTGGCGTGTCACTCTGTAACACACAAGCGCGAGCGGTGAATCTGATTCCCGCTGTCCTATGCGATGATGAAGGCGTTACTCAGGCTCGCGGCT
>JGI24021J15306_10005019_pt1 | contig 15582 bp, 13 predicted proteins | sample Ectturendosymbi1_FD_15306 | JGI IMG/M metagenome (IMG submission 15306)
GTTTGTGCCCAGCCGGATGGCTCAAAGAGCAGTCTATTACAAAGCACTGGTTCCAGTCCGTACGTACTTGTCCATATAGTTGGGCCACCGGCCGCAATAGTAGTAATGTTATGATTGTTGGACCATTTTTAGTATCTTCAACGAAACGGAAATGTTTCCTCTTTTAAGAAATGGAGCTCAGCCGATTACGTATTTCCCGGTGGCTATATTAATATTGGTCGTTTTTAACCAACATAAATACTGTATAATAAAAGGAACTAAGGCATACAACTGTTTGCATGAAATGTCCAAGATTCCACGCGTGTTGATATGCCTGCTTACTGTAAAAGTTTCTCCACTACTTCATCTTTCTTCAAACATTAGGCTTAACAATATAGGCTACCTGAAAACTCTTCAGAGCCGCAATCCTTGGCTGCCAACCAGTAATACTTTCCGTGGATAATGGATAGTTAGCGCAGTGAAGCGTTACACAGGACGATGTTAGTTTGATTATTACTGTACATCACCAGTCCTCTATCTTGTGCTTTATAACCTTTGTTACGAAACGTGGAGTCGAATCTGCATCAGATAATTTAGTTCCACAGTGGCGAAGATAACTCTTATATATGGAGTAAATTCAGAATTTAAGTACATTCTAACCTGAAGAAAACGCCCCTCTGGAAACTGAAATCGACACCATAATGCATAAAATTGCCCCCTGGGGCTACTTCACCTTTGTTTAATACTACTGGTTTATGTGAATGCTGTAACGCCTGTTATTTGTGTAGATAATTTTAAAAGAATTTCTTGTTCAAATAAACTCGGCATGCATCGAATAAATTAGTTGATGTAAGAAAATCGTCCTTAAAAGGGTTTTTGGGTAAATGGGTGCTGGAATGGATCTTGACTAAGCCGCACCAGCAAATTTAAGATGTACAAAGTGCAAAGAGAATGTGTTTGTTTACAGATCGTGCCCCGGTTGATTGAGCAGGAAGACGTCATAATCTATGAGGGGGCACTGAAAATGGATCTTGTTTAGGGCGCTGGAATGGCTTACGCCAGCCCTGCTAGCCCACAGTGTACAGGATAGCAGTGCATAGAACACGAGCTGTGGTATGTGTACAGGACCTTTAGTGGCAGGCAGTGGGTACATGTTAATTTCTTATTCCACTTTTGCCTACCAATGTTTTCTCTGGCTCATCATCTTTCTTGCGGTCGATGAATAATGTTTTTAAAATGTTTGGACGTTAATTTTTGATCCTGTTCTTTCCATGGCATCAGAAATGTGAAAGGTTTTTCTAGCTTTAAATTTAGCTGGTCATAAAAATATTCTAGCGGAATTTTGCAATTTTTGTAGCTTGAAAAGTCTGTTTAGACTTGGCAACCCTGGTGACGAACTGCGATTTTGGAGCTGCGTGGCTTCTCGGAGGGAACGTGTTATGCAACGTTTCGTGGTCTGCTATTGTTTTATAAAAGGCTGGAGAGTGGAGAAGCAACTGGAAATTACTCTGGGCTGGAGATGCTCCATATGAGCAAGCAGTTAAAAAAAACAGCAATGTTGTTTCTGATGGGAAAACAACCAAGTAGGGCATTAGGCCATCATACTTAGCTACCTTTTGTGTCCAGGGTTTTGGTCTTTGAACCCTTTGAATACAACCGAAAGATGGAAACTTCCAAACTAGCCAGATCTTTTACTGGGCAACTAGATTATGATGGTAGTTTTGCTTCAGTTTCACCGTTTTTTTTATGTGATGCACGCTACAGTCAAGTCATGGCAACTCCACAAATGTGACCACCAAATAAAAGCTTGCTTTAAATTTTTCGGAAATTAAGACAATAAAAATTACCAAGTATTTCACGAGGTAGACAAATATTTGCAGATCACTTTTTCTAGCAGTATACTCGTATGTGAAAATGATGAAAAGGAATTTGGTGGATAAATGTGTGTAAGTTTTGGATAAGAAATAAAAATGAGTTTCATGGTTCATCAAGCCTTTCTGGATGTGTGCTGTGTATTCCCGCCACTTATGCATCCAGTGAAACACTTCTTTCATTGAGTGGAAGGGTTTGTGAATAAAGAACTCGCCTCTGGGCGAAAAGCTTGAACTCTGTTCTAGTTTTGAACAAATCAAATAACTTTGAAGAAATGATGCGACTCTGACGAGATAGAGTGATAATGGAAGTCTCGTTTGATCGATAGTTATGTATTTTGTAAAAAAAAATTGCTGATTGATTCAACTTTGTCACCTCTGTGGCGACTAGTTAGGTTACTTGAAAATTACTACGTGTTTTTATATGTACCAAATCACAATTACTTTATTAGTTAATTTTTTCGATATTTGCAAGTAAACTGTATTATTGTTTAGGTAGTCTCCACTTTGCCTCTTGAGACAAAAGCTCTGCTGGGGCGATTTTGCCTTCAGTCAAACATGACTGGTTGAAGTGGTCACGTGAAAAGCATGATACACAATGTCACATTGTTTTAAGTTTAGGGTGTTGGGTTTAAGCCTATGTTTATGGTTTTAAGCTTAGGGCTTTAGGTTTGGCAGTGTCTATTTTGTGACCAGTGGCAAAAGCGCTGCTGGAACTATTTTTGCCCATAGGCGAACCCAGTTGGTTGAATTGGTCATGTGACAAGGACTATATACGCTTGGATTAGCTTATGATCCTTGTCACGCTAAGCCTGAAAGTTTTTGAAAAAGTACATAAAAAGCGCCCCCGTCAAAGGTGTCATCTCTACTAGCAAAGCAAATGATGAGCGCCGAACCGACGACCCCTCGCACAGCATGACTATGTTCACCACGCTGCTAGTCGCTAGCGTCACGCACTCAACGTTATATGTGGACAAAGCTGGTTACAGTTTGAACGGCAAACTCGTCCCAGCAGAGCTTTTGCCACTGAGGGCAGCAGGCACTGCCTTTAAGTTTAGAGTTTTGGGCTTACACGCTAACCCAAGCATGCCGCTTTGCGTTTTGTACTTGTCACGTGACCACTTCAACCAATAGTATTCCACTAAAGGCTAAGTAGCCCGAGCAGATAGTTTGTCTCAAAAGGCAAAATAGATACTGCCAATTGTTTGCAGGCCACAGGCGGGCTGGATTGAAGAAGAATAAATGTTCTCAGCCCACAGGCGGTTAATGGGTTGGATGTTGCAAACTGTGGGCGGTCCGGGCTCAAAAAACCTTGGACCGTGCCAAATTTATTTCTGCTTTTCTTAACAAAAGTTTCAGATAACTCAGATTGTTTAATCCGGATCTTCGCCTATTCCAGATGAAAGTTGCCTTTTTACCAGAGATAATCACGGAGCAGGAGTCTGGAATGGACTCCTGCTAGAGTTTGCATTTTACACCGGGGCAGGAGCCAGATCCATCTTGTCAAAGAGTGAGAAAGCAAAATCTTCAGTGTTGGGAAGCACTTCGATTTTTTCTGAGACTAGAGCTAAAAAGTTGCGAGAGAAACCTGACAAGTACTTATATTAACTATACATGTACTTCTGATTAAGCTCTTATGTTTTTCATGCACTATCCCGCTGTGCTGATTAGTCTGTAAGTGGTACTATAATGCTTTAGCTTACATTTTTTTCAGATCAACTAAAACCTGGCAATGGTCTCATTTTGCATGATTTTGGCATTCGTTTTTTGTTTTGTAAGCGATAAAGTAGTCAGCTTCAATGGTAGGATTCCTATGCGTAACGTTGTTTAATGTAAATATTTTCTACAGGGTATCTTTCGTTGATTTATAACAAACTTTGAGTGTGCTTCAAAATGCACTCATTAACCCTGGCTGATCATTACAATGTGGATTGCAATGTTCAACAAGATTCTTTTGTCTATATTCTCTACTCAAGTTCCATGCAAGTACCAGTAAGCATCAAAAACGAAGAAATTATGCCTGAAATCATCAAAAAATCAAGAATCTTAACTACCTCAAAATACACATAAAACAAGCAAGTAAAATGTATCAAATGCATATAGGAACACTGTCTATTGAAAGAAATCCTTTCTCAGCACAGAATCAGACACTTAAGATCGTACAGAGTATATATTTCGCCTACGAAGTAGGCATCATCAGCTCTTATTCAAATAGAATCTCGCATATAGGAACATGTTAGTTCTTGTTCATTAAAAAGTTTTGTTCTAGCTTTGTCGTTTGTTGAGATTTTGTATTTTTCCATTTTTTGGGTTGTTTCTATTGAAAACGCTCATAGAAATATCAAACACCAACTGCTTCAACTTTTTTTGTCATTTTTGTGAATGAGCTCAACTGCCAACTTTTTATCAACTAACGTAGAGATCTCAGACGTTTGCCCAAAATTGGTACGGCCTACTGCTTGTTGTGTAACCTTTTCAATAATCGTAAAAACTGCAGCGGTATAGACAAGGTGAACCGTTGCTAGGACGGTAGAAAACTGGTGTGATTGTTACATGAGTCGGAAATTTTTAGTTCGACATTTTAGCTCCAAGGTGTAACAACTGCCTCTGTAATGGCTTATATATAACGCTCATTTGAGCAAAGGTCAAAAAAAACTTTGAAAAAGATGGCAATGACGAAGGACCTGGATTACCGACATAAAATATATCAGATTGGGCATTGGTTGGATCAGCTCCGCAACCACGGGGGTCAACCAATCAGCAATCAACACCAGTTATTTCCATAACAGTCAGATCTTCACAACCACGGACTTAAACTCGTCTCAACCAGACGCAGATTAATATCTTCATGCCTGAAATGCAGCAGTACGGATTGACTTGGCCTTTCTTATAGCGTGAGAAGGACGAGGCCTTGTAGATATGGCATGCGAGTGCTCTCGTTTTGTCACAATGTCTGACCGTCGTGTTTTACGCCCATGGCACATGCCACGCCAGCCATACCCTAGATACGCCACTACTCAACCCAACCAACAGACGGTCAGGACAAGCGAGCCAATGTTTCATCTGCCAAGGACCATAAAAATGATTCGCTGCAATAATGTTTGGTACAAAACAATTTTTGTTCCGCTTTGGTGGTATTAATTTTGCGGGGTTTAAAACCACGTTCATGTGCATAATGTAAAAGTAACAAGACTTTTCATGAGCCACACGTAACTACCTGATAAGCGTTAATGGCCTGGGAAAAAAGTTGCTCTTTCCTCCATTCGAACCCGGGAGATGGAGGAATGAAGTTGCGAGCTATGGGAAATGCTGGCAAATTTTCAAAACTCTGATAACGGAAAACTTTCAAACTTCATAAAGCTTTGAAGTTGTGTCGTTGTAACCGCGCACAGCACAGCAACCGAAGTACAGTCAATGAGTTGCCGTTTATTCAAGCAAAGAGGACGCCAGGGGTACATGCTGTGCTTTCGAAATGGATGGTTCTGCACCACCAGTACAAAACGTGAAAAATAGGTGGGGCTGTTTTTTTCCAACATCCTCAAACGAAGAAACACGGTTTTAAGCCACTGAAAACGTGGAAAGCAATGGTCGGCAAAACAATATCAAGTTACAAACCAACAGTTCACGATGCAGTGCGCAAGCGGCAAAGCCAACGGCGCAACAAGCTGCTCGCGCAGGCGAAGTGCTGTTCAAGCTGCGCGTTGCGTTCGCCGCGAGAAAAAGACGACCCGCGTGAGGAACAAGCGACTGGTGGCGAAAGATAGGACTGTTCTTTCACGGACAGAACGGTCGCTTCACGCACACACTGCACCACGATCAGCAGACTCGCGCGACGCGCAATTGATCAACCGCGAAAAATAAGCTCAGCCGCTTTGAGGAGACGCGCGACTCGCCGACGACGACATCGCGGGAACAGGCGATAAAAACGAAAACTCCGGAATCGCAACACAGCGCTCGCCGATCGCGACACACACAGTGATGATCTTGCATCGGGGCTAAAAGATTCACGAGTCGCATCCCTCGATGACGTTACGTCGCTGCACGCGCAAACGTTTCACGACGCGAGCGCCAGCGGACGCGGAAGAATATCAGGCGCTGGCCAATGGGGGGGGAAGCAACAAACAGAAGAGATGCAAAATATTCGCAAAAGGCCATTACTATCAGAAAAAACATATCACAGCCTTNTACAGTGAACGCTGTAGCAGCAAACGAACACCACAAGGTGTTCTGGTGCAACTCGTATGCGTCGGTGAATCGCAGCTTGGTTACGCGCGCGGAGTCTGCAACATGGCGGGGAGGGAAATACTAGGCAATTCGCTCACGTAACTTTGCACAAAATAATACATCTTGGGCGTTTATTTTTTTAAATTTTGCCGAGTTTTGAGACTTTTTCGAAGCTGTTACCACTTGCCACAAGCATTTTGACCAGGCACAGTCGTATAACAGTTTAAAGAGGGGGAGAGCGTTTTTCTCGACGTAGCTGCAGAATTTCGCTGCGACTGTGTTCGAACTACGAAAAGGACGTGTTGAAATGCTTGACAGATGCAAATATACTGCGGCAATAAACTTCTTGAAATCGAGATAACTCAATTTTAGTTGGAAAACACAAAATAAATCAAGCGTTGGAGCAGGAAGGGCGGAGATGAAACCACAGCTAGGGTATTATGAAATCATAGCTGGAGTATCATGAAGTTTGTCGTATCATTATGATAGCAGTGGGTTTCACCGAAGCAGTAACGCAAAGAAGCAACACAAGTGTCGACACAAAACGCGACTCGCAATAAACCAGAGCAGTCACTTCAACATGGGGAGTGCCAACAGTAAGCTTGGTGACAATACAATTAACTCTGAGTGCTTCTCATGCGGTCGGTCATGTCCACCACGACAAATGCTGTTCCGATGTTGTGAGAGTGCATTTTCCATCCGGGCAAATGACCACACGTGTACATCAACACATGGCAACGCACAAGGGCGTGTTACAGTGTCATTCTCGGGTGATAGCTCGAATCACGTGAAGACGCAAAGAACGCACAACGCGAAGATTCAGCTGCCAGCTGCACAAAATTACTGCCCGTTGTTGATTTGAACGTGCACTTGGGGTCGGAAGAAGTGGTGTTTGTGTTTCGGCCGACGTTCGGTTTTGTTGCGCTGGATCAAATTTCCCAAAAAAGGCTTCTTCCTATCTGACATCAAGACGTGTGTGCAGGACCTCCAAGAGATTTTTCACGCCAAGTGGCTTCTCGCCCAATCAAACAAATCTGCGGTAACCACCCGGTCGACCAAATGCGATTCGCGAAAAAAAGAGCCAATCAGATGAAAATAAAAATGAAGACATGGCCTTCAGTGCACCACGTCACATTCATCGTGTCGACACAACAGCGTTTTTCCTTTCAAAAACTACTCATGGTTTTGCTGCTGGCACCTTGAAGCGCTATCGCATTAATCGCCAGTTAGGAAAACGCTGCAGTTGTGGCAGCTCGACTGATTGCACGCGACTCGCAAAATTGCAATGAACGAAAAAACCAACATGGTGTTGACTTTTCCGTATTACTGCTGCGACGCATGCACAAGGCGCCTATTTTTTGCCGTACACACTTTGGCCGGTATTGCTTATAAGCGGGACCGAATCTGCCCAGCAGCAAAACCGCAAACCAGGGGTGGAAACCTGCGGCCCGCGCGAACACTTGACGTGACCCGTACCAGAATTTTCGTTACCAAGTTATAGCGTACAACATCGCGTCAAAACGAAGCTCCACGACAAGGAGGTACTTCTTAAGTCAAGGAAGTTACTCTTCCTCATAGTTAAAGGTAGAATTTTAGGATCAAATAATTGATTTTGCGGCCGGCCAGCGATAATGCACTATTCATCGCCGGCCAGCGATGTTCCACAATTCATGCGGCCCGTGATAATAAATAGGTTCCCCATCCCTGTCGTAAACAATAAGAGACAACTTCTGAGTTTCGTTCAAATATATTTTGATAAGAAAATAACACACACGAGTCACGTGTCGTAGTTTTTCCAAGCGTATGCAGCCGCTGATCGCGAAATCCATTATGTTTACCCACGCACGCACGAGACCCAGCATTTGACGCAACGAAACCCTATGGGCAGTTGATCAAACGGGAAGACGTAACCGACTCGGGTCATGACCTGGACTGCGCTGACGCAGCTTTCAATACGTTAAGGTTTTCCTGGCTGTGCTTTTGGTTCCGTTCATGTTAGGATTTACAGCGAATGGTGATTTAGGTCAATTGGTCGAGCACGGTCGCAGGNCAATGACAGACGTGCAGAAACGAATACGCGTTCCGTTCACACTTTCGCACTGCAAGGGTACTTACGTTGTAAACCGTTGCTGGTGGCCAGTAAATGATTTTGAAAACGAACCCAAACATATGGCGCCTGGTAACTTATCGAGTGACGTGCACGCGATTGCAGGTTATCGGGAGAGGCTTGATGAAAGACATTTTGACCCTGGCGCAGGCGACATGCGTTTATTTGTCTACACTGTTTTGCTCTATTACAGTATTTTGTCTTCCTTGTTATCGTCATGTGGAATACCGCGAAGATCAAGGAGCATAGAACGCTGAAACGTGCGTTACCTGGTCATGGTTGAGGGCCCGACAAGGGACGCCTAAGCTGACGCCGACAACGCGAAGCTCCCGAGCTCAAAGCAACAGATGCATAAAAATAGTTATTGGAAATATTAAAAAACGCGGTATGTGCGCTAGAAACTTATACGCTTCCCAAAATTCCGAGGAAGACATCCAAGACGGTGAAATAAGACGTTGGCGGAATATCGACCGACAAGCGAAGTGTCGGACGCAAAGCTTTTCCGCGCGCACACACGTCAGCACACGCACACAAACTGGTTTGGTCACGTTGCACGATCTACAGGCCTGGCTTGCACAACTCACCGATGCCGAGCGAAAACTGGCGAAAAATTTGTAAGTTTACGAAACGGGTTGTTTCTTAGAATTTGAACTTCCGTAGATTGAGTTTTGGACAAAATTTTTTTTTGTATTGTTTACGCAAAAGTTACTTGAATTTAAACAAGCGCCCCAAACACCAACGAGTCCATTGCCATCCATTCTAGTAAGAAGGGATATTCTATCGCAGTTTCCAAGATCAGTTTTGTCACATGACTTGCACCTTTATCAAAGGAGGACTCCTGTTCGCCAACTGGATTGTCCACAATGGTTGTCTCTACTGTTGGAGCGAGCATACTTTTCACAAGCATCAAAACGAACACCCGGCAATCTACAACTGCCGGTTCTGTACTTAGTGTTCATTCGGCAACCTTGCTTGAGCGACGATGTCGTATGCGTTTCGTCCGCAAACTTATGATCGCCAAGGTCTTAATTTCTCAAGACTTTACATTACNGCGGATTTGAAGAGTACTTATGTGGCGAAGAAGTAGGAGAACGCGTAGACAACCCTGTGGAACAGACCGCAGACATTCGCAAGCAACAGGTCGGTAACTTTTTTTGCGAAGCGTTGTTTTGAATTAGGTTCACACAACGAGTATATTGTTCATTAGGACCTGCGGGGGGGCACGGAATACCGAGATGTCCCCCCGGCACCGGAACCACGCGCTGTTGGTGAAGTGTGCGGGAGCGCAAAACTTCCGCTTAACCAGCAAGCAAGGGTCTGTTTCCGTAAAACTTGTTGCACTTGCCAAACGCGTCCGACACGTTGCCACGTTCTGACAATTGTGCCTAAAAAAATCTTTTCTCATCAACTAATTCCTTGGTCAAGTTTTCTGAGAGCCCCGTGGGCCAGTGGAGCATTGACGCATCGAGACTGCAAGCCGTCAAAATGGGTGGGCGTGCTACCTCAGATTGCATAGTCAAGACTTGCCGCTTTTCGCTTGCTTCGTTGAGCACCCCTGGCAGGTTCCACAGCGGTCCAATCAATGCTTCCTATATTTCCCTGTTCGGCGGCGCTGTTTGCGATCAATCGGCGTATCACAAGAAACCGGACTTGTCCGCCATCGGAGTTGCAAGATGCAGGGGGGAGGCGAAAGATGCGCGCTCTCCCGCAAGCGTGTCCGAGTCCAATGCACAAGACGAAATATCCGTTTTAAGGTCTTGAGAAAGGACCAAGATGAAGAGCGGCGGATAAAGACCAGGATTGGGTAAACCGAGAAAAAAATTAGGTTGGGTCTCTCGTCGACGTCACCAACTTGCCGATGACGTCAGCAGCACGCATGCAGCTCGACCGGTCGGTCAACACTCATAAATAAAGGACAAAACCGGTCACGACCAGCGACAACGCTTCCATGGCAACGCGCCCTGGATGTTAGTCGCCATGGGAACAGCGGTTTTCAACCACCGCCGGCATCGCGTCGGCGTGTTTTTTGGTGGGCATGGTGTTTTCTTTGTCCGTTTCGGAGTCGCCCAACGCCCCGGGCCCAGCGACGCCGTTGACCATTGGCGGCGAGCCTTCGGCGGCGACTGTTGCTTCGCTGGCTTCGTCGGCGAACACGGAAGCTCTGGGAAAAAGACCGCGGCACTTTGCGCGGAAGCTGACGATCGTGCTCTCGGGCAGGCGGCCGAATTCTTTGTCTTGCAACGCGTTTAAAATTTTCACACAGTTCTGCGAACAAAAAAATAACGAGTAAAAACGATTAATGACCATACAAAGTCTTTTTTACGCTTCACATCCTCAATCCAGATCACTTTTATTCCTCGTCAAAGTAACACTGACATTAACGTGCCGTTCGAAGATCTTTATTCGCGTGGAGCCCAGGAATTAAACCGTAGCGGATGCGCGCAACTGGTTGGGTAAGTATTGAAAACTTTGTAAAAACGCATGTTGCCAGCAAAGCTCTCATTTCCAACACTGCGCACTTCGTCGACTTCATATTTTTTGCTTTTTTTCAGAGGTTGTAATGAAATAAAGCATCTGCAGGAAACATTATCACAGGTGAGTTTGAAGCCTGACTAAGATTAAAAACAGAAATAACCCTTCCCCAGCGAGCAACCAATCCCGGGGAAGATTTAGGGCTTTTGAACTTCCAAGTCGTCAGTAGGCCACACTTTGTACCTGCGCGAGAATCTCCAGGAGTAGCGAGGTCAATGCGCTGGGCATGGGCGCCAGAAGGATTTTTTCCAGAGGGTCAATGGTGGATTTTTCCAGGGGGAGGGGCAAAAGTGGTGAAATTTCTTTTTTCCCACTCGAAACTAAGACACAAACTTTTGCCAAACATTTCATAGAAAAACGTCAAATTTCAAAATCCAATGGAAGCCAAGCCCCCCTGAATGCCCTTCTGAACGCACATGGCACTGGGGCCGCTCGCAACTGCAGAAGCTGCCCAGAGCGGTGGAGAGCTTTTTCGCAAGTCAGGGAGTTCCCCATTCGCAGAAAGATTGCTTCACTGGGCTGAATAAGCGCACAGACCATAGAGCCCAAACCTCATAGAGATCAGAAAGCCCACCGTGCCGGAGTGGGATGCCCCAAAATATTTTGAGCAGAAACCTAAATCCGGTTTTTGTGGCTATACAGCACAGCTCAGCTGTGATCAGTTCACTGAAGCGCCGGCATATATGGTTTATACTCACTTTAACGTGACGCCTTTTATATACTCGGGAAAATTCGATATCAAATCGACTGCCTGGTCCCTCTTGGCGCTGCTGAGGTAATACATCGCTTTGCAACCTGCAACAGTGCGCGTGAAACAACGAGGTAACAACTACGCTCGCTATCTTGCCGATGAAGCATGGCGATTAAAGTGCTGTCAAAAGACGGCTATTTACTCTATTTGAAGAGATACGAGAAAACCAAGAAGGCGGAATTGTGGATTTCTGCTACGGAATTGTTTTCAAACAATGCAAGCACGAAAGCCCGCAGTCGTGGGTGCGCTCAACGCTCATGGCTTTCGACCCCTGACGTTGCTGAATGCTATCGAAGTAAGTGTGCCCACNCGATTCTTTCTGAAGTTACTGTCGCATTCAGTGCCTGGGGTCGGTAGCGACGCGAAGGAAGCATTTACTTAGCGCATGTCAAGTTAACTGCGCCTCGCCCGCGGTGGTTAAGATATTCCAAACTTTGCTTCTTCCTGAGAACAACCCCAGGTACAAATTTTTGACATTCATCACCAATTAGACAAAAGCAGCACGAGTGCAGTTACTACACATATTGACAGGGTCATTTGTTCCCTCAAGAAAAACGTATAAATTCGAACCTCGGATACGGCCAAGCCGGTCTATTGTGGGTAGAATGCGCCAATAGCTATGCAACTCACCGGCGAAGAGATGCATCAGGGACTTGCCATTGGCCTCCATGAACTTTGCGTTGTATTCATCCGCGTTCAGACCGTTATAGAGCTGGGCGAGATGATTGCTGATGACGCTGCTCACCGCTGACGAAACTCCGTTCGCGTTGAAAACTGTTCGTAGCAAAGAGATGTTGAACGTCATTATACAAAATCTGAAGCAACTCAACCGAAATATCTGCCTCGTCTGCTCCAAATAAGTGTCCGCGATCTTCTCGTTCACAGCGAACAAAGCGATAGCGTCTGTTGTTCAACAGTAGCGCCTGAGCTCCGTCGCTCCACGCGCCCTCCACGGCCGCCCAGTAGCGTAGCCATAGCTCAAAATTTAGGACTTTAAACGATCGACAGTATCTTGTTTGGTGCAACGCCCGACAAAGCACAAAACGACAAGATCTGTTAGAAATTTTGGGGGGTATGGTTCCCACTGGCTACGCGTATGCTGACCCACTCTAATGCCACAGACAATATTTGAGCGACAGAGCAGAACATATTCCAGAGTAAAGAGCGTAACGATGCAATGCAAAAGCAAGTCCACGTTTGGAAATAACCGGAGTATTTTTGCCACAACATTTGGTAGTGTTTGTGCAAAACCTGAAACTAGTTAAGCCCGATCTTATGATGGCTTATTGGACTCGATAGTTAATAACGCACAACGGCACCAAACTTGGATAACTGGATACAGCGGTATTCTTTTCTGAAGTCAAATCGGCAACATATAGAACACACAGCACTCACTCTGAAGAGAGTTTATCACGTAACTGCCAACGGTATCAACGAAAGAAAACGCAATTAAAACAAGATTTTTAAGCGCATAACAAACGCGCCTACTTTGTTGGCCAAGTGCTCAATTTCTACAACGCCAGTCAAAAAGCGTTGCTGATTTCAACTTGTGGACGCGCGGTCGAGCAGAGGTCAACGCTCAGCGTGGCTTAACTGGTCAACCGTATGTAAACAATAAAAAATAGTGAACAAACGACCGAGCGCTAGCCTGTGTTAAACAGTTTCTGTGACGTAATACCGCAGACCGCGGTTTAAAAGTAACAAGCCCAGAGAAGAGCCAGTGACGTCTGCGATCGGGTTTGATCAAAATACGCGTTTCTCTCCAGCAAGCAAAGCAGCTGTGCGAAGGCAGAAAGACACCGACCAGGTCCAAACCTGACCAGAAACCGAACGGAGCCCGCTCACCTTTCTGTGCGAAGCGCACTTTGGACAGGTGCAGCTCGGGCTCGTCGACGGCGTCGCGCGCTTTCTCGCAGCGCAGCAATGCGCGCAGCATCAGCAGCAGCTTGTCGCGGCGCTCGGCGATCTTGAACGCGAAGAGGTGCGTGTCGGCGCGGTCGGCGCAGTACGTCTGCAGCGGCACTAAGAAGCGCGACGCCTGTCCGAGAGGATCTTCGACCTGAACGTAGCGCGGATCAGTTTAAGGTAACAGGTTCGCAGTTGCTGCCCCGCCTTTCACATCGNAACCGAATCCATTCTGAATTCTTGTTTGCGACCGATTGAGGCGGCTTCGTTTATTGACAATCGTATATGGCGGACTGTGAAGCCCGAAAAAAGAAACGTAGTTGCTGGGCGTTCCCCTCTCCGCCTGTCACGACGTTGAACGGTAACCCGACAGACTTTTGACTGATCTGGCACGTGGGAAAGCACAAGCCACTGTTATATTTTTTATGCGAACAAGGCACAGAAAAGACCCTCAAATGGCCGGAAAATATATATTCAAAAATAAGCATTCCACGTGCAAGACGAGTGAAAACACTTCAGACACAGCGAAGTGAAGCGACTCACGGACACCAGCTTTTCTGGATCGAGGTCGTCTTCCTTCTTGGTCTCAGCTTCGTCGTCATTTTTCTGATTCTTCTGTTGTTGTCTGCGGAGATGGCAACGCAAACTCAAGAAGATTTCCAGCAGAGCGATAAATTTAAGTATCCCTTAAAAACAGCGCTGGCACGTTGTTTCGATGGAAAGCTATCAAACTTCTGCGCCAGTTCAGCAAAATAGCTTGATAATTATCTGAAGTTTCTCGCTGATGTTGCTACCCCTGTCCGGAGGATTGCGCGTTTCAGTGCGTTATGCTCTGTCCCAGCTGTTGCTGCTTTAACATACCAGGCAGTTTTCGGCAGTAGTTACATGATGTGCCTGTGAGACAGTATTTTTCTCAGAGCAATCCATCGATGCATTTGTTTTTACACAGGTAGCAGCTTCACGAGCAGTTTCCCAGCATTCTCACTGCTGCTATTTGGCTTGACCAACATCAGGGTTGATTCCTTGCCGGCTCATGTTTCAACACGCGCGACAATTTGTCAACAACACTGCAAATTATTTACTTTCCGAAACAACAGTTCCGATGTTGAGACGTTGCAGGAGCAGCATTGAATCAAGAAAGCTTAAAACTTCATTCAGAAACGTTGGAAAACTTTAATGCCTTTATTTATCTTCTCTGAATACAAACGTTCATCACGTATTTTATTTGGTATGCTTTTTCGCTACTTCGCTAGAAATAATTACAAAAAAGCGGTTACTTCTGAACTGTTTCAACGGAGAAAAAGATCAACAAAGGCTCACCGACGCTTTCCGGCTTTCTCCTGCTCTGCCTTTTTCTTTTCCTCGGCCGCTGCCTTTTTTCTTTCTTGTCGCCGTTGCTTGTTCCGCAGTTTCTTCAGGTCGGCGCTCGACATCGCAGATTCGAGCTTCTCGGTGTCTCCGCTGCGCGCTTGGTGCGGTTCGTCGTGCAGCCGCAGGTAGACCTGTGCGGCGCGAGAACAAAGCGAGCGATCAGCTCGAGAAAGTTTCCGGATACGTTAGACCCGGTTACGTGACCTCAGCCAGCCACGGTGTCGTTCGTTCGAGAAAACTCGCGAGCTTCTATTGTGAGTAAACAACAGGCGTTTCGTACTTATTTCGAACGAGAAGCTCAGCTCGGCACAAAACTCATTGATACGACATATACCGACGGATGGAATGCGATGACGTTTTTGGATTTGTTTTTATTNAAAAATATAAACATGTTTGCACAGTTGCTATGACGCAATTCTNACTCGCGGCATTGATTTTCTCAAGCGAAGCGCAAANAGTTTTCAATAGATCGGATGCGGTTCAGCAGTTCATGACTCCCAAACAATTCGTATACTGCCACAACGCTGCTTGAGGAAACGCAAGAACATATGTCAAGAAGCTTCTTTCGCGTTCATGAAATGAGGAAGAAGCAAGTACGACACCACTTATGAACATTATAGAAACAAAGTTGGCAGGTCGATCAAAGATGTCAAACGACGCTGGTTTAACGAAGACGATTACTAAAAACACAAATGATTCTGAAGACTTGTGGCAAAATGTCAGAAAATTAATAAATTTTAATGTACATGGTACCAAAGAACACATTGTGCTTTTTGTTGAATGGTCAACATGTTTCATACTTTGTTGCAAACTTACGCCTTTATTAAAAATGACTTATTCTT
>JGI24021J15306_10005020_pt1 | contig 15581 bp, 12 predicted proteins | sample Ectturendosymbi1_FD_15306 | JGI IMG/M metagenome (IMG submission 15306)
AGTTGGAGTCGGACAAAAAATCTGACTCCAACTCACAGTGTTGTTAGGAATCCGACTCCAACTCCACCTAAAAACCTCCAACTCCTTACGACTCAGGGTCTTCGACCCTGATATCCTGCATACCAGTTAATTTGGACTTTGCAAAAGTCACACAAACTATGAAAATGTCAAGTGCTGACATTAACACCTTTGTAACATAGTTTAAATATTCCATACATTGTGCACAGCAAAATATATCCAAGGTTAATTTGTTAGCAGTGGCTACAGATCTGCCTGTGGACCTTCATATTTGAAAAGTTATTAATCCGCCACCTGTAATGTCACAGTAATGCACAATGGGTGTGCAGTAGACAGCGTTAGGCTTGGTAGAAACATGCTCAACCTAAACCCTAACGCTAACCCTAAACTGTAAGTCTGAACACAAACATTTGGAAACTTCGAAAAAGTAAAGAAAAACTGGTCCCATAAACCTAACCACTAAACCCAACCCCTAAAGCTAACTTTTAAACCCTAAAGATAAACTGTAAATCTGAACACAAAAGTTTGGCAACTTGGAAAAAGTAAAGAAAAACAGGTCCTACTTTCATGAAAAATGCAACCACTACTACCAAAAGGAAAGGCGCCAAGGTGAGAGCTGAACCAAAAACCATTCACACAGCAGATGTAAATGCATCCGCTACACTACCACGATGGTGCCAATGACATGACAAACTCAGCATTTTATTTGATGTGCAGCAAACGCATATCCATGTGCAGCAGACGCACAGCCACTTCCTAATTTGTTTTTTGGGCCACCTACATTACCTTATTAATTAAAATGATTGCGAACTCGATTGATGTGCCTGCAGTGACTTCGCTACATTTGGTGTGTTTGTGATGATTGACAGCTGCATATGATTTTATTGACAACTTCACATTGTTGGGGCTGGGATGAAAAAAGTTGACGTAAACCAGGAGTTCCCAACTTTGAGTACATATACCCCTATGGGTAAATTTATTGCACAACTGCAACAAATTCATTTTGAGGCTTAATAATGGAGTCTACCTTTATAGTTACAAAAATTAAAAAGTGTTATTAAAGATTCGTTGGATTTTTGTTTTAAGAAATTTTAGGGGTACATGCTCATCTGTCGAAATGCTGTAAAGGAGCACATGGTCAGAGAAAGATTGGGAAACCCTGATTTAAACCATCACAAAGTTTCAGATATTTGCAGTGTGTCGATTTTTCCAACAGGGCATTTGTCAGTTTTGTGCAGAAAAATCTGCCAAATTTTTTGAAAATTGATTTCTTATGTTGACTTTCTCATTTATGTGATGGTGCATTCCTAAAATTCCTTTCTCCTTTTGGTTTCTAATTATTTAAAGTGTTACCGTAAATTAAAATCCAGAACTGTTTTATTTATAATTTTAATATTACAATTTTTTCTGCAAGTTCCTAACCTTTGTATTGACCAGGGGCAATGTTTTAGCAATAAAAAGTTGAGGAATTAGTTGTCTTTGTTATAAACTCTTCAACTTAGGTTGGTTTTCTTGCTCTGAACCAATTTTCAGCTGTTAGGTGAAGATACACACTGCCTGGACGTGTATTCTGCATATGTCCCATTTGGTGAAATGCAACACAGCACTTCTTGATTTGTGTTTGCCTCCACTGAAAAAAACAAGACCTACTTCTTCCAGGACTGTCACTCCAACAGCCCTTTGAAGAGCTGTTGCATGGCACTTTCTCCTGGAATAATTATCCTGTGATGTTTAAGCAGGGGTACGACTAAAATGATGCATAGCTTGTGTCTAGTTAACCTGGTGTTATAAAATACAGCTAACTCTTTCTTTATAATGTGCCATAAGCACCATTCTTTATGATGTGCCATAATAAACATCTTTATTTTTTCTTGCTGCATGTGTTTATGTTTTATTCTTACTAGTTACCAGTATCCTTTTGATTTTAAAATGGCATAAGAATTTTCATAGCAATTCTATGGTTTTGCAGAAAAGAGCAAATGTCAAGAGGAGAACCAAAGAAAGTAGTGATGAAAGCAATGGAAGTGATGATGGGCCGGTGGTTATCAGAAAACAACGCAAAACTGCACATAATTTTATGAAGCAAACGGTGATCTAGTTTTTAAGCCAATGGTGATATTAGTTGAATTTTAATATCCTTATAAAAGTGTTGTATGTATCGATATTTTTTCTTTTGCTATTTTCTTGGAAATAAAGTTTCAAGTGCACCGATTGTGTAGTATCTTGCAGCATGTATGTCAGTAATTATAAACATAAGAAGGTGCTATAATCAAAATTCCATAGTTCAATAAATGATGCCGCCTGCTTCATGCACTTATTGTTTTTGATCAAGAAATCCCTGGTCCACGTTGTGTTATGCATTTAATGGGTTACTCAATCACTTATTTATATGTTGCTTTGATGAGAAGATGAGAAATGTTCCACATTACAAAGAATTTAGCACCACTTTCAAATTTCTTTAGTAAGCCAAAGATCTCCAGTGATGCGTTGCTAATGATCATCGTAATCTTGTTGCACCATTGCTTTTTCATACTTTTTGTTTCATTGGGCTGGGGTATCACCGTCCTCACGACACCTTGTAGTCGACTGTGCCTATTTATTGAATGCAGCGCTGTAGCCGATTGACTTGTTTTTGCAGACCAATAAGAAACGAGATAATGTGAGCTGCAGCAGCAGTTCGTCAGAAGAGGAAGAGGATGAGATTACTGTTTCATACAAGTCATCCGGTTCAGCTGTACGTGTGAATAGTTTGTACGTTTAACCATTTTAATTAAGCAACGTTACAGATGCCGGAACACTTGACTTCACGATAGAGTTGTACTAGTCATTACTGCTGGAATAAGTGCGGCGATGCGACTTCGTACGCCAATTTTTTAAACAGTTTAGTTACAATGGACTTTATGTTACTGAAAACTTTGATGGCTGGTGGCACGTGGGTGTTAACAGTAACAATGCCCTCAACTCAACCTCACCTATGCAGATTTAACTAAAATCGCCGTTGTCGGAAAACTGCATTCGTCGGTTGAGTGGCACATTCAAATTTGATTGTAGTTGTCCACCGGTTTTGTGATTTATGAACCGAATTCAATTACGCCGGTTAACCTTTTCGCTTGTCAGTTTATTGCGTATTTGCGTCGTTGAAAAAGAAAAAATATTTCATACGAAGATTGCAAGCACGGCACATAGTCACGCGCGCTTGTGGTGCCTTTGCGATACCTCCGATTTTCCGTTGCTAAACGAAGGTGTATTGTTTTTTCAGAAACCTTCAGGGCCCGATGATATGGGTGCTACAAAGACGTATGAACTGGATACGTCAAAAGATCTCGACGCGCAAGCTGTTTTCGAACGAGGGCAGAAGCTGCAAGAGGATTTGAAAACTGGCGCAGCAGATGAGAAAAAGTACCATGGTTCTGGTGGATATAGACAATACATTAAACCAAAAGTTAGTGGTCCGCCGTGCGTGACATATTTGTTCGTTTTGACCTTTTGCAAACGTTTTGCAGGTCTTTGGAGTAATTGATTGGAAAGGTGATAAACCGTTGTTTCATTTATTGCAAATCAAGCGACTTGAATTCGTGCAAGGTTAATATTATCAGGGTTTCTGTGGAGTCGATGGAAAGGTTTGGTAATTTTCCACCTGGAAAAGCCTGGACAAATTTTTTTGGTCTGTTAGTGTGGAGAAATAAAATAATTTTGCAGACTGTCTTTTGACATGTGTTTTCATAATGTTTTCTTCGTGATTGATAAACAATTTTACTTTTATCGTGTTGACTATCAAATATATTTGACCTGGATATGCCATTCGGAAAAGTGTAAGCCTGGAAAAGGTCTGGAAATTCATTTTCAAAATTACGAAGGGATCCTGCATTATGTTCTTTTCGAGCCCGGCACGAACCGGTCTGGCAAAGGTGTAGTAGAACTGCTGATGCAAAAAGGCAAGACGCTTTATTGCATTGCAGTAGGCGATTCGTCACTTTACTAAACTCGCCAGATAAAAATTATTGATACGTTCAACGTCGCTGATTCAACTTATGAGAAATCCATGTTCCGTGCGAGGTTTGCAGTACTCAAATCAGCGGACACAATCAGGGACAACCGAATCCTTACCTAAATTCGATGCGCAGTTGCGACGATTGCTTTATGCTATCTGAACGCTTAAAGCGAATAATTCGAAGTCGCCAATAAAACATTAACGTCTTTAGCATTGCCTTGTCTTCGATTCGTGGCGAAACCACTGAAATGAACATGAATCATGAACAAAGTAATCCGGATCTGCTCTCATGGTTGTGTATCAGCAAAAGTTCAGTTACTGCCGTGGAGAAAAAAGAACCATGTGGCTGAAGTGATGTTTCACTTTCCAATCACTAGTTTACAATAGCTTGGCGAGTAACAACTCAACAACGTGTTTTCATTGCAGTTTGATAAATTGTATTTTTTCAACAACGTTAACTCCACCCTTTTGCTAGTGTTTGCAATGCAACTGCTAACTAAAACATCACTTGCTGCCAAATGTAGAATCACATACGACGTGCCCGCCATAATCGGCATGAAAAACGGCGACTTGTAGGCACTTGCCACTGCCAGGTTTGACTTGCAAAATAATTTGCCGATTTCTTAAAATCACAACCACTAATACCTTTCACTGCGCTTTGGGTTGTGCCCATGGCGCAAACTTATCGTGGGAGACACCTCATTGCTCGAAGTCGTTTATCTTTGTTAAACCTTCCCGTTGCGTGTCATCATCAATGTTGATGTTGAAAGAATGCAGTAATCGTGAAATCAGGTTTATTGACGTAATATCTTCATCGATTTCCGCAGTTTTTGTTGTTATTTCAAGGCAGATCAGACTTCCCAGGATTAGACAGTCCTTGTTTTCTTGGGGTAGAAACCCTCGTTACAAAATCGTATATTCGCCAGGTTTTCTGGCGAGGCTTCCGTACGCTTACCTGAAAATTATCGTATGAAGAGTCGTGAAACTTCTCAGAGCGGTAAATTTGCTTCTATATCCTTACCTCTGCCCTCAAGATTTACCACCACGGACACACCAGCCCATGGTTGTCGTTGCCTTGTAACCATTCCAATTTTCATCTCAAAGCTTAGATACAAGCCTTAAAGCTTGTCAAGATTGTAATTGCACAAAGCGTTTGTTTCACAGGACACTGTCCAAGGCAATGCTTCTTCAGGAATGGTGAGAAAAGGACCTATACGGGCGCCAGAGCATCTCCGGGCAACTGTGCGATGGGATTATCAACCGGATATTTGCAAAGATTACAAGGAGACTGGATTCTGTGGCTTTGGGGGTAAGATAGAATTGGTTAAAACTTAAATTCCAATGTTGAAACTTTAAAACGGTGTGTTTGTGTCATGAAATACATCCACTGAGCATATTAGAGTGCTCTAAGACTGCAGAAATGTCGCAGAAATTCCCCTGTCGTTGTTGTTGTTCATTAACTTTACGAATCCTTTTCAGATTCGTGCAAGTTTTTACATGATCGCAGTGACTACAAACATGGGTGGCAGATCGAAAGGGAACTGAGCGAAGGAGTTTATGGGCAAGGTCAAGACGAAAACTGGGAAGTCTCGGATAGCGACGAAGATGATTTGCCCTTCAGATGCTTCATTTGCAGAGAAAGCTTCACTCATCCTATTGTAACTAAGTAAGCTCGCAAAACAGGTGGCATATCACAAAGTATATTTAAAGCGTTTTTTAAACTGCCTGAGAGAGGTGACTGGACATTGAATTTCGCATTCCTGTTCAGTTTAAAAAACTTTTGTACATACCGTATTTATTCGAGTATAAGTCGCACCTCCGTATTTGACCTGATCAAACAGTACAAAAAATTTTAAACAACATTTATACATCAAAATCACGTAACAAAAACTTACAAACCATCAAGGTCGCTGCATTCACTGTCCTCAAATAGTTTATCCCCGTCTAGTTTGCCTTTGCGTTTTTCATGCGATTGTCATCGCATGCATGCACACACATGAAGGTGCAAAGCGCCGTCCAGATAACACGCGCACAGCAGCAGCGTACATGCGCATGCCACACCTCTTCACCTCTTGTATAAGTCGCACCTGACTTTTTGGGTGAATTTTTAGTACAAAAAAATACGACTTATACTCGAATAGATACGGTAATATCCAATATCCGTCCACAAAAAAATGCGGCAGCATTTGTATCAACAAAAGTAAAAAATATCTGCAAAACGGATTTTGGAAGAATAGAAAAAGGCACTTGCTACTCACGTAAAAACACCCTGAAATTCAGAAACAGCTTTTCTGTTACCTTTAAGCCCTAAAGACTCAACCACCTGCAAGACTTCAGGCATGTCACTCACAAGTGGCTGTGAAAAAAGAATGAACCAATATCATTAAACGATGGTATGGGAATAGCCATCCGAAAGGTACACTCAATGATTAAAAACATTTTCTGATTGATAAAAACTTGCCCATGAGATGTCAGGAAATATTCTACAAAATTATATACAACAGTAAAATTTTCTTAGTTTTCTTTGGCGAATTGTTATCTGTCTCAACCTTGAAATAAACAGCCACGCTCCATAACATAAGGATGCCAGAACACTCATAAATGCCAGGCTACACTGTCGCAGAACCACAGTCGAACCTCATCTCAACAAGGAACACCCAACTTCGGTGCGCCAGCGAAGAGCATAGGCCTACTTCTTCAAAATGCGTGAAAACTAGAAGGGAAACTTAGACCAACTTCAAAAGCAACTTTGTTTTCAAAACCACGGATTAGTCCCTTATCAAGACAAGCTACTGTAAAGCGTACGGTAGTTATCCTCGAAAAGGCGGTCGACAACTAGATAGGTTACTGCAAACCCACAGTGGTTTGATCTAATATTGCCAAGTGCAGATACAATAATGCAAGAGGAAAAGCGAATGCTAGGTGAATTATAGAACTTTCAGAGAACATCGAAGATCGCAGCTTAATACACAGTATCAGTGTTTATCAACATGCTTGTTCTACGATTCGGATATTAACAAATAGCGGTGTGTGAGATTCCGCTTGGCGGCGTAAAAGAAACTCCTCGAAACCTAATTCGAAACGTTAGGTTTGTCAAATCCCAGTGTTGTACATTTTTACGGATATAATTACTCCATATTTTTTTCTACGTACTTCAATTACTTTATATTTTCATACTATGCTCGACAGTTTTGACCACACCAAATTTCCTCTGTTAGACTAGATACTGTCCTTTGTGTACAAAAGCATGCTCTCTTCATTTTTTCCTCGCCGTTTTCGATGTTTAAACAAATTGTACTCATTTTATTTCCAGCTGTCGTTCTCAAACACTTGTCAATAAATGAGGTTTGTTAGATCAGTGGTCGACAAGACCGCGGCCCGGCGCCGGTCCGTGAGAAATTTTTACCGGGCCGCGGATTTCTAGCTTAAAATCTTGGAATTCGATGCCGAAGTATTCATGTATCTTCGATTTCGAGATAAGCTACGCGTCAAATACATTAAGTGCTGAGGCAATAAAAGCTTTCAGAAGGATGGACGTGAAAAAGTGATAAACGCTGAGTTTAATAAATTTCCACCACCAAACATTCGTTATTTGAGGGTCGGTCAACAAAATAGTTCCAGGCTTAAACCGGTCCGTCGTGCAAAAAAGTTTGCCGACCCCTGGACTAGATGACCACCATGGTCTTTCACCAATCTTGTGTGACGCAACGACCATCTTTGCTTACATTGATCAATCTTGCCATTGTGGTTTCATGTATTGTAATTTCTGCTGACGGTTGGTTACTTCTTCGCGTGATGGCTTTTTTTGTATGTTAGCTGAGTCATATTCAATACGCAACCAGCAAACTGAACAAGGTTCAAGAAGTCTTTCTGATCTAATTTTATTCATGAAAAAGTCCCGACGTCCAACCGATTTGATGAAAAAATGTTGATATCCTGCGGGGGGTATCAGGACAACTGCCGCCAACGATAATGCGTTTTGCGTATCACATGCGACAAGTGTTATTAAATTCAGTTTACACAATCGCGTTGCAGCACGTAGCGGAGTTCTCTCGGCAGTTGGGAACCACTGTGTTGCAGCATTATTGCTTCAACTTAGTGCAGCAACAGTGAGTTCCAACATTGCCATTGCTGCCAGCCATGTAACTTGCAAACAATAAACTATGGTAAGGCAATACACAGAACGTAAAATCCACGGAAGAGAACGGGTGTAATGACTGCAATGTATATGAAAACTGTGCTGTGAAAAAATTGAAGACTCATACACAGTTAAGGTTTTGACTGGCTCAATGTTTGTGAAGACGGCATTCTCCATCCAAAAGCGTAAAAGTTAGTGAAGGCCCTTTGAAGTGGTCAGAGAAAACCTGTCACACTATTACGATATCAATTTTTGTCATGAAAGCAGCACCACGTACATAGAATTCAAAATGACCTGAACAGTAGCTCAGCCGAGGATTTTGTTCGGGAGGGGCCAATCAGTGACGTCGTCAGTCACTAACGTCGTCTTGAGTCCGACTGTTACTTCCTTTTCTAACAGTTGAAAATTGATATACAGTAAACCATGGTTAATCCGGATTCGATTTGTCCGACGATTTTATCCGGTTTGTGGGAAGATCCGGATTAACCGAAGGTGGTGGTTTCTAGCCAGACGTAATCTAGTTACTGAGACATCGGTAAACATTACTTAAATTGAACACATTTACGACCCAACAGACTTTCGCAGAAGCAAAACGAAGTACTGATGTATTTACAACGTTTGGTACAGCAGACTAGTAACTGCCATATCGAGGTAGTTGTGAACAGTCTTAAATTCATAGTTTTAGATTACCTACTTAGGCTGCGAAAAAATCTGGGATTTTGGACTGATGCAGAGATTTCTGCGACTGGTCCATAAGCGGCCACTCTATTTGGAAGGTAATGCCCTCCAGACATTTTACCGAGTACAATGCACTCAGAGATAATGCTCTACACAGGCATACTCAACACTGAACAACAGACTGAAACCGTGGTGCGGTGGCGTGCCTAGAGCGTCGCGTTAAGCGCAATATGCTACGCCCGTGTGTGACGTAACAATCGTCTCCACGATTAGTCGAATTGCACGCAGTTGTGGCGGTTATGATAATTGTATACGCTCGTTGGTGATCGTGAGCACTTTTGTGTTGCGTCTGAAAGCTGCTGAATATTTCCAAGAGACCAGTCAGTGAACTGCGTGGAAATGATGAAAAATCCGGATTACGAGGTGTGAAAAGATCAGATTTTATCCGGTATTGGCGAAGATCCGGATTTAAAAAAAAGATCCGGATAAAAAAATAAACCGAAGATTTTTAGAAAGAAAAACGTTACCACCAATTTTATCCGGATTAACCGAGGTTTAATGTAAAGCACCAGTAAAAATCTTCGCAAATTTATTTCAGCGATCTCATTCTGCCTGCGCCACTGGTCCTAGATGGCAGTTGTCATAGAACCTCTGCAGGGTATACAGTCATGCGTCGTAATGAACGTGATTAGTTCATGCCGTACATAGTGGGTAGGAGAGTCATAACTGGGTGATGCCAGGTGCGCATACAAGAAATGGTTTATCGTGTTGTCATTCTGCATGATCTAGAAACCTTTTGCCTGCGTCGGCAAAAACTGCTTAGTGATGAGCGCTTGGACTCGATACAGCTGAAACGCTGTGCCAGATTACCAGTGAAGCTCGACGTACCTTTCTGGCACTTAAAGGTAGAGTTGGGTTCGTTACACGTACTGCTTGGCTCTTACATTTTTTCATCCGTTTCCTGACACTAATACCACGCAAGCAGTGGGTGCGGTCTTCAAACTTCTTCAGCTCATAGTGATGCCTTATTCATTAAACCGCACTGTTTTGCAGATGCAAACACTATTTTTGCGAAGTGTGCGCTCTTAATCACTACAGAAAATCGAAGCGATGTTTTGTCTGCGGAGAACAAACGATGGGAGTTTTCAACCCTGCCAAAGGTATGATCAAAACAACAGTGTAATGCGATGTGTAAAACGTTTTATTGGGTAGAGCTACACATCAACTACAACCTGTACATTATAATTTCTTCAGAAATCGTGGCGAAAATGGAGAAAGAGAGCAAAAAGTTGGCAGCCGAGGCAGTGGGGGATTGATGACGCACAGAACTTCACGAGATGAAGTGCAACAACGCACTGGCTTCTGAAGCACGCGCACAAGTTCAAACAACGTCTTGCAACGCCGAGGTCAGGTTGCGAGCAGGATTGTTGGTGGACTGAGCCTTTTGTCGACGTGTTTTTGATCTTGTTTGCCGTGCGGCAGCAGGCTTCAAGACAGGAGACGACGCATCGCCGTGATCAGCTACACAAGTGAAACATCATCAGGGTCTTTTTATCTATCTCACATTTTAACAAGTCACATACATACCAAGTGGATTACGTCGATTTTCTTTTTCTTCCTGATCAATTTTCTGAGTTGTAACCTTATTAGGCGACGCTCCAACAGGAGCAAGTTGACTCTGAAACTTCTTGATGTGTTTTAGCGCCTGCTTGTCGTGTACTTCCTGAAACAAAGTGGTGCGTATCGTATCTTGAAAATGATTTGCGCCAAATAAAACACAAACGAACAAACCTTCAGCATGTTGTCGCATAAGACAGCTACATCTTTGAGATTATCAGTTTGACTGGAGTTCAGCTCCAACATAGGAAATATCCTGCATAGCGTGTTGACGTAAGCGGAAGTGGGGTCGGATAAGATCTCGTTCGACACCATCACAGCCAGGTCGTCATGCGCCGATCCTTCCTGCAACTAAATCACATATTTTTTTAATGTAATGTTTCTTCCGAATACTGTCGGTCACACGAACATTTGTACATTCACACCGGTTCGCATACGTTCAAGAAATCATTTACGCGGAGCAGTTGTACTCACGTTCACAACGGCATAAATTGACTTGTTTTGGGAATGCAAACTTTTACAAGGGAGAAAGAGCAAGTAATTACGTTACTTCCGCGACGGGTCATGATTTGTGTTTAGCGAAAAAATCGGTTCGATTAACAGTTATATTGAGAGAGGAAAACTCAACGTAGTAGTCGATGGGCTTTTCTGCAATCAAAGTCTGATGAAATCGGCTTTAAATGCTGATTGCAGTTTCACACCACTTTGTTTTGTTGGTATCGCATTGTTAAGTGGAACCTTTCACTTAGTACCCCTATCGCTTAAGTCAGTGTGGTCGAACCACGGGGCCGTGGATATAATTTTTAAGGCCCGCGAGGTTTCTCAGTATTATTTGTTGAGTGTACTGTATGTTGCAATAAGTAAAATAGTACAAGTATGTGACACCTTAAAAATGTTCAACATTAACGGCGTTAGACTAGACTGTGGAGAGATTCTTGAAATTAGCAAAGATAGGCTTCCCAGCTGACAAAAATGCACTCGATATTTTGGAGCACAGTTTTTGCCATGAAGCAAGTCAAATCTAAAAACAAATCGAATTGCACACGAAGCGCTAGACAATAGTCTCCGACTTGCTACAACTAACATATTGGGTTTGACGTAGGAACGACAGTGTCAGAGAAGCATCGACGACAGGCATCCCACTGATAGATTTGCAATAAATTGCTATTTGCTGTTGTGTAATAATTTCAAAGACGAGCGACTTATCTTCCCTTTTCAATTTTAAATCTTGCGAATCTGTTGTTTTACACATCATTTTGTTTGAAGTGGCCCGCAGGTCAAACCTAGTTGGAAAACGTTGACTATGTCGAGGCATTTCAACTTGATAGTCCGTTAGTACGATAGTCTCATACCACGACTAACTGCTCTTCTACTTTAGGAAATTTGGAGCCGCACAGGTCTGTTTACAGTTCTGTACTTTTCCGATCTTGTACCAGTAGCTAATGTTATTATTGACCAACAACTTTTCCCTGGGCTGCAACTCACGCACGAAGTTGTTTCGCAACGACTTGTAAGGAAAATCAGATTTAACAAGATAGTATACCATGCAGCATAAAAAAATAAGCGCACCTTAAAGATGCAATTGGCTCGTAACATCATTATTTTTCGAAGGAAACAAAAACGTGGATAATAAAACTGAGAAGAATGGTTTCGCGGCTGCGCTTAAAGCAACACTCAAACACAGCGTATGGCATAAGACTGTCTTTAGTGAATAAAAGCAGCCCAACTGTACAGTGTGACAAGGCTGACAAAATTTCAGGAAAACAATTCAAAACGGGACATGGAATCGGTTCTGAAACGCTTTCAGTTATCGCGACAAATAATACTTCTCCCTCCGTGCACATTCATGTTTCGAAGAAAACTCATGTTTCCGTTGTCAAAAATCTCCAAACGAAACACTAAGTTTAATCACGCGCGTGAATACAACTTAATATGTTGAAAGCTTCCCAAACTGTGACATAACATATGTCCGAGAAGATTAGCTCTTCAATAAACACTGCGATGACGCAACAAGTACAGCTGGCGAGCATTCTTACCCATTGAATGTTGCGCTGGCAAATGCCTTTCAGATCTGCCTCTTTAATGATGGACGGGCGAGTAATGCTCACCATCAGCTCAACCACGTTGTTTATGTTGACTGAAGCAAGAGGCGACGACCGCGGCGCGTTGAACAAAACCCGTAGAGTTGGAAGGAAAGNGGCTTCGACGCATTCGTGGGTTTGCCTTTTATTACATAATAATNCATAGTTTACCTCCGCTGTCAATTTCAAGGTGCTTGCAGCCCGGGACACCACACAGCTACGGATCACTTCGGTATATCAATCAGGGTTCCTTCGCAGTTTTGAACATAACTATCCAGACTTAACTCTTCCGAATGACATACCCAGGTCAAACACAGGCACTGCAATAGTTAGCAGTAAAATTACCAATCTTGAACAAAAGATCATGAAAATGCATGTCAAAACATCAAATCTGGAAAATTATTTTATTTTTCCATACTGACAGACCAAAAAGAAATTATTTTCCATACTCCGTAGGAATCCTCATCAATGCTGGTGTGACAGGTCTGTTGTAGAACTGCCGCAAGTGACAAAGCATGGTTGCACAACAAATAATTTTGCAAAGACATGCAAGCAAACACTTCACCAATGCCGGTTATGAGGATCAACAAGAACAAACCATGGATTGCGATAGTTCAGTGGCGCGCGGTCCGCCTCTGAATCGAAAGGTTGGTCATCCACCAAGTAGAACATACCAGGCTGATGAATGTCGCCAACCACTACACTGCTCCCGTTACTTAACAGTTGGACCACACTGTTTAAATCTAATGCTACTTATGTGAGGTCTACGATCGAATGTAGTCGAAGTCAAATGGCATACGCAAACAGCTCTCACTAGCACCGCAGTACGTTACCTTCCACCTACGGCAAACAATTATGAAAATAACACACTCATTATTTTGAATTTTGTACTCAATCCAACATCCTTCGTCAAAACACCTGCTACTTCAACCTGTTTCATGTTATACACCGCAACACCAGACCCTGAAATGCTTTTTGCTGTTCCCAAAACTTTGCTTCGAAGACATGGCAAAAATATGTTGAACACTTCCGCAAAGCCATGGGATCAGGCATCAGCCTGCCAAGTAAGCAATTCCGTCCTGGCAGCTTCGCTCAATTGCAAACGGGTGACAGCGGAACCGGAGTTATAACAAAAGACAGTGTTTTTAAAACCTTTGCACTGCAGTGGAACCTTCCGCAAATGTTTGCGTGTTCATGAAACCCTATGCAATGAACCCTATGCAGTGTCTATCCTACTTTCTGTAATAAGCCAGATGGGTAGAAATGTCGCATCTGTTTTATTTTTATGTTTCGGGGAACCCCTGGCAGCCACTCGCGGAACCCTGAGGTTCCGCGGAACCACGGTTGCAAAACAACATGAGAGATAGCCCAAGCTGAACATACTCGCACTACCGGAAACAGTGCAACGTTAATAGTAACGCTACGCTACTAATACCGTGAAATATAATCAGACTTGGCCCAAACAGTCATTTACTGATACTCCTCTATCAAATCAACCTACTTGGACATGAAGGGGAACACGTTGAGGAATTCGCTGATTTGATTCATGACAGAAGGCTCGTTTCGTGTGGCAGGATCATACCACAACAGGATTAGTCGGGACATCACGGCCGGTGACAAAATCCGATGGGATACAAGAACCCGAGTCAGCAAGCAGACCGCAGCCTGACGAATCTCCTCTTCCTGAAATGTGCGGCGTCAGCTTGTAAGCAAGATTAACGCAAAACCTTGCGCTGGTATCGACAATTTTTATGAAAATGAGTGTGGCGAAAGATGAAACAACCAATGCTTTGCAACAACCACAAGGAACACTTCTAGGTTTTGCGCTGCAGCGTGCATCCAGAACATTTTGAGAATCTCAACCGCATCTTGCACAAGAAATGATAAATTGACGAAACGTGTGAACTTGTCAGAAAAATGCTGACACACCAACCTCATCACTCAGCATTTCCATGAACTTCGCTACGAGTAAACTTCCCACATCTTCTTCGTCCGTCTCTTCGCCTGCATCGCTAGGATCCTTTAATGAAACATGAGCCTTGGCGTAAAACTCATTTCACAAAGATCACACAGTTTCGAAAATCGGTTGTAATATACATTCACGAACGAAGAGAGCATTTGAAAACAATTTTATTGCTGAACAAAGCACCAAATCTAATGAAAAAAAGCAAGAATGAAAAAGCAGTTACCGCCAAATCATCTAACTTGTCACCTTACCCTGGTGCTTTCGCACCTTCAGCCAGTTGAAAGAGCTAACTTTGCTTTTATTTTCATGCAAACGTGGTACTCCTCAGGTAGGGAAAAGATATAGAAACCGGACTTTGGAAGCATTCAAGTGATTTTGTGCCAAAAACTCTTTGACTTAACCCGGTCTCAGATACGCAGATGAACCACGTTCAAGTGCTTGTTTCATGAGTCAGGTTGACTAGGCCAAAACGGTTAAATTCAGGTAGAATCTGTCAAAAGCGTGAGGTAAAACCAGGGTTCCCACATATTTTCGAAATCCATTTCCACGATTTTTCAATACCTTTTCAATACTAATTTAAAAACTTTAACACCATTTGTTTTTACTTTTCAGCAAGTTTATCCATGGAACACTATGCAGAAAACATCTGCAAAACTGTCATCAGCGGCAAAGAACAAAATTTGAATTAACAAATGCCTAATTTGGAATTTCCATGCTTTGTGGTACAATTTAGTCAAATTCAATACTTTTCCAAGGTCTTCAAAACCAATTTCACAATACTTTCAATGCCGCGTGGGAACTCTGTAAAAAACAGAAATCATAGAGATGTAGCCGGACGAATATGAATAGAGTAAAAACCAGGAAAGTTCCCCATCGCAGCCGTCAGTTGAATACATTTTTCAAGAATATTTAGGCATAAAACGCATGCTTTGTACAACTTATGGTAGTTTGATGTGACACAGGAAGGCTGCAGAAGATACTGTTGCAACCTCTCCGTGGTGTTGCGTTGATTGTGTGATTCACCACGAATGGGATGTGCGTGAAGAACAACACCATACATATATGTGGCGCGAACAAGCAATAATAGAGTGA
>JGI24021J15306_10005022_pt1 | contig 15580 bp, 8 predicted proteins | sample Ectturendosymbi1_FD_15306 | JGI IMG/M metagenome (IMG submission 15306)
TTAGAACAGTACTCATACAACGACTAGACTGCCTCGTTGGTAGCGTTTGGGGAAACCAGCATCTCTGCATGCAACGACAGTCATTCCTCGCAAGCAATTGCTACGCTGGGCAACACCCCAAACCTCAACATAGGTTCCTACACCAAGGAAACCCCTACAAAGGCAAATTGAATGCAGTTGAGCAAAGCGTTTCGCAATTTCTAAACGACTTCTTGATCGAAACAGACCGAAACACCTGGTGTTCAGAAGACCAGGTGAGACGACAAAAGCAGACACACATACCGGTAACAAGCTCCATCACAATATATATAGGCTGCTTCTCGGTGCAGATGCCGATCAGTCGAACGATATTCGGATGATCATAACCTTTCAATATCCTAGAAGCAGATGCAAATGACGGGAATCAACGTCAGAAAACAGGGAAAAACGTGTGCGGTGTATTGCACTACAAATTGATGTTCAACTAAAGTCTTAACAAAAACATGCACAGAAGCTTGATTTCAAAACTACTTAAAATTACTTTCTTCAATCAGCCCTAACAAAGAATTTACTAAATCACTACGGCGGAGCTTCAGTTACGCGAAACTAATTCGTTTAAAAACCGCAAGCAATCTACATAAATACTTACGCAACATACACTGTTGCGGCGTTCTGCTGTATGTTATGCCATGGCCAGGAGCTGCCAGACGTTCGTTGAGACATAATCCTGGGAAACGACCGAGCAATCACCGACCAAGATTATCTTGAGCGGCTTGAAAGGGCGGCCCCCATGATTACATCAACGCGCGTCAGAAATGATGTCAACGGAATAAGAAGTCATGCATGACGAGTCAGCGAAGGAAAAATTACGACTAGTTTGGTTGCAGCGCACATGATTGGCGCATTTCCACACTACTCGACCTGGAAACCTTTGGCCGAAGATACTTGGCGGTTTTCAAAAGCTCTGTTCACGCAGAGCTACGAACAAACTGACTTTAAACAAGGCTGTGCTGTGCCTCTACCTTCCCGTCAACAAATCCACTACCGGAAGCATCGACTTGCGACTAACCTAGCTTCAAGCAGGAACTTGTCTCGTGTGTTGCTATCCACCGTCTCTCTGCACGTTTTCACAGCCACGTACGCGTTGGTAGTTTTAAGCCGAGCCTTGTACACCGTTCCAAAGTTGCCCTGACCCAATCTTTCGTCCATTTCGAGGTCATCGTGGCTCAACTGCCACTTGTCCTTAAAAGGTTTACAATCGGCACGTTCGTTAAGATATAAGTTTCAGCATTTTGATTTTTGGTGATAACGCGCACAACAAGGACTCAAGTAAATTTTTAAATAATTTCCGGCCGAAAAATGTTACGTCGTGTTGCCATCATGCATGACTATAAAACTTTTTACTCATAATTACCACAAGTTACCTTGCAGATAGGATTGACTAGAAAGCAGTTAGTTCGTTTGGTGACAGCGATGCGACTGCTGTAATGATGTTGAATGAGACTGAGGATCGAATCAAATGCCTTGTCATCGAATCGATACTGTCCCTACGTGAAGGTATTTCAAAACGAATGAAAATCGGCCAATCCTAACGCAAGTCCGTTCAAAAACACAAGCTGCACACGCAATCAAGTCTGACGCGCGTTGATTGGCGAGGATTTAACAATGACAGTCAGTGGCTTGCAGTCAGGATGAAGCAATACCGGGCAAAGAGAAAACGAAAGATGTTGGTAACATTCACGATTTTAGTGTTTGCTCATCGGCAGGCAAACGAAAAATGATTGGCGGCGCAACCAATAGCGTCGCACACTGCGTGAACGCGACATGTCTGCTACAACGAAACTGGTAAACAGTTTTTAGGGTCGTTTGCTTTTTATGACTCAAACGTTGAAACACTTAGCAAGGACACAGTAGCGTTTACGCACGAGGTTCAAACGTTCCGGGTGAGGTTCTTTCGAACACAAGCAGGTGCATTCGCGACCGATCAGTTGCACCAACAAGTTTTTGCGTAATCCGCAGAGTGTGGCACCGAATCATAACAATGTACTTGATCACGTCTGGCGCTAAAATTCCACACGCAGGCGCTCGTAAGCGGCGGTCCTGTTTGAGAATCATTAATTGCAGACCAGGGGTGTAACGAGGGGGGCACAATTCCTCGGGCGCCGAATCACTACGGGGGGGGCGCCGGCAAGTCACAACAATGTCACAAGTACCTTCCTTGATACAGTAAATTTGCTTCCTAAAGACCTCAGGTTCGAACATGGGGGCGCCAAGCTTACTTCTTGCCCCGTCTCACCTCGTTACGTTCCTGTTGCAGACACTGCTATCGGCGTTGAACTCTACAGTACTGATTTCTCCTCAGTGTAAGACAACAGCTATGATGCCAGAAAATAGGACGACAACATACAAATGCAAACTTACCTGTTAACTTTAGCTCATAACGTTTGAAGTAAAAGGTGAGGTTATGTTTGGTTTAATATTTACTTCAACGATAAGAGAGAAACATGAATTAGACCAGCTATGTCCAACCCGCGGTCCAGTCAAAGCTGTTTTGCGGCCCAGTTTAGGTTTTCGCTGTAGCGTAAGTAGCCTACATACTAAGAACCTGTCCTTATTTTGATAATCTTAAATTTGACAGTTTCGATACAGTGGTCCTCATTAACGCTTTATCACATCTGTACTGCGACTCCGTAGCGAGAGATTTCCAGGTGTCCACTGAGACCTTGATGCGAAACTTATTTCTAGTTTTCTGATTTCTACCCTTGTTGTTCCACTGGCACTAACTTGCCTATGACCTTAAACTTACGGAGTGGTCAAAGGTGCCAAACAGTCGTGTTACCATTGCAGTTAGGATTCGAATGCTTCCAGTACATTAGCTTTAGCCACGATCAGAGTCATTCAGTGGGCGGCCTTCATTAAGATAGTGACATGATTTTTAACTCAGCATTGAATTCAGGTTGGACATAAGCTGAATTAGACCATAGTATTAAGATCGCAAAAAGTGCATCGCACACAGTGAGGATGGACGGGACCCTCTTACCTCAGCGGTACGCAGGAGTTTGAAATGTCGAATGGTGTTGTCGGATTTGCCAGTGAGTACCAGCTCGCCGGGCGTGTTGGTACTTTCCCGCAACAAGAAGTCGCCCTCCGACTGAACCATTCGCACCGCTTCAGGCCTGGGGATGGCACCGTGGAACCATGATTGGTCGCGGACCGATTTGGACATGTCGATTGCGCCCTGGGTGATATCAGTTGCACAAGTACAACAGCAGTGCTTGAAGTAACAGTCAGCGACAGCAAGCGCAACGTGACGAGTCGTACTTATGAGCGCGGTGACTTGTCTAAATTAGACGAGGGACCACCGAACAGCAGATGATTGCAGTGTACAAGTGCAAAGAAACAACTCTTCAGTTGGTGCGAAAACCAGCGCCTACGAGAGGTACATCGTACCCGGGCCCGGGAGTTACTGTGGCTCGGGAGGATGAAAGTCCTCACGCTAAGTTTTTTCTGTAATCAAGCCCAAAATTACTAGTGTATAAGCTAGTTGCCAGTGTAACAATTAATATATTTCTAAATCTTGGCATGGTAGCTGTTTTATGTATATTCTAATTGCCATAGAAACAAGCTACACAAGTTTCAACGAGGAGCCCAGAAGTTAGGGAGCCGGTATCGGTCTTCGTACCCCAGGTAAAATTTCTCTCAAAGGCTCTGGCGAAAACGAACGCAATTTCAGCCATATAAGTAGTTTTCAGCGAGACTTAACGCGCCGGTTTTGTTCAACGCACACGCATAAAGCATGTTTGCGTTCTGCGTCCGCCCTGGCCCCGGCGCTGTTTCAAGAACAATGCCAAACAATAAACGTTTGTTTCATCGAAACACGGCTGCGATAGTCAGCGAACCACACTTTCAGCTCTTTAGCAAACCGAAATGACGTCGCAATGAGACCAGCTGGCTAGCAATCCACCTTGCTTCAGGTGGCTGGCTGGCTGGCTAGCAATCGACCTTGCTTCCGCTTCTACCAACACTGCGTAACTTGAAACAAAGCGAAGGTAAAGTCACAACTTTAATTGAAACGTTATACAAACCACTGATTCTTCCTTTGTCTTCTTCGCAAATGCTTTCATAAATTTTCCCAGGCCAAACTGCAAACAGCAGAAGCATAAATGGAAACAACGTTCACAATACCGTAACTATGATGCAACATAGGTCAAAGTACGCGCTTTATACTTAAAACTTTTCGAGGTATTCAAAGCTCTACAAACAGCACACTGCAATCAAGTAAGTTACAATCAACGTATATCGATATTCGTGAGGAGACCGCTGTCCTTAAGGGATTTAGGCCAACACAACTGGAGAGGCAATTCAGAGACCTGCAGGGGTCGATTTTTAAGGCCAGCCCAAACACCGCTTTTGCGCTAAATCCCCGGAGTGGCTCGGTCCAGTGGGGCCTGCAGCAAAGCGACCCCGTCTGGTTTCCCGAATTTATGCTAAATTAAATTAACTTAAACTTAGAAAAACGAAAACCAAGCAGCATAACAGACACTGTCTCGCAATTGTAGAGTTAATGTAACTCATTAAAAACTACTTGGATTGGTATGTCAATTAAAGAAGCACTGCTGGAGTTACTCATGGGCCGACGTTCTTACAGAACTGTTTGTGGTGATTTCAGCCAGGAATTTTAAAGAAGATTTAGCCTGGAAAGTGATTGGATTTCAATTGAAATCCTTCAAGACCAAGGGAAATGAAACATGGCTTGTTCGTGTGGATATAAAGAAAGAGGTTACCACACGCGAGTTAAATAGNCACTCTTATTAAAGGGAAATGCACAACAAAATGTGAAATAACATGTCAGTAAAAAACGAAATTATTGTGAGAGCGCGTTTAGCGTTCTTTCTACAATTGTTAGCAAACATCAAAATGAATGTATAAACAGCGCGGTTTCTGTATTTGTTAATGGAAAATCCAGGTAGGCCAACAATATGTCAAGTATTTCGTGAAAACACAACTCGGTCTCGACCTTTGCGCTAAGAAAAATCCTAAAGCAAACTCCCAGCATGCCACCTGACTTAGTCAGTGGAGTTGTTTGTTTAATTCACACCCAAAATAGATTCACAAGGCGGACGAACCTTGGAGGAATCTGCAGTTGGACTTTTCACTTCCGGATAGTTCGAAGCTACTGACGAGGATTCAACATCGGGAAGTACAAGCCCAGGCGGCGGTTCGCGATCTCCTAATTCTTGCAGCTGCTGGTCCAGCAGGTTTTGCAATCTCTGCTGTCGATGGTGAAGGTTTTCTTGCTCGGTCAACTTCAGCTTGGTTGAAACGTAATCCAGCTGTTTGGCATGTAGTCTGGCGAAAAAAATCAGATGTTGACAATGTGGCCGCTAAACTGGACTTAAACTAAACAAGGTTTATACCGACACTGACAAGTTATCCAGCAAAATTTCGTTAGCACAACGGACATATTTTCGAGACAGCTTCGCTATACAGATAACGTCCCGGTTTTATGAACACGTTTTAAATTTCCTCCGCTGTATGAAATAAATTGCTGAAATTGGAGACTTGCTGCATCAAAATTAAAATAGGTGACATGATTGCCGAACGTTTCCCTGGTGACTTTCGCTTCCTTGGCATTGGTCGTTGTTGCAGTATCAAGTGCACACTACATGTTGCAGGAATTCAAACTGCATCACAAACAGTGCGTCTATACGAGTGTTTTCACACTTACCGCACTTTCATGTACCGTTTACGCATGGGCAACAGCTGTCATAATTTTAAGTCTATCCTGATCCCTGAGCGTTTAAGCCAAATTAGTGTTTGTAAAACCCGCAAAACGTAAAACCCGGATTTTGGGTAGCTGAGAAAGAAAAGAAACCCGGGTATAATGAGGTTTTGAAATGAATGCGATTTTGAGCGATAAAAACTCGGTATCATTGTTAGCTTACTACTGTTGGTCCCTGTGCAATTTATTAGCGAATTATTAATTAAGTTAAGCACAGTTTTCAATGATTTTATAATACTGACGCATGACAATCACAGCACACTTTCATCATTCAGTCTGTTTCTGAGTTTGTGACAAACAGTCCCGTGGCTGAAAAAGCCCACTCTGGTTCCACTGATGTAATTAAGGTATGGTACAGTTCCACTGATGGTAATTGGTCCATCTTTTTAAGGTTATTTGACCCTTGTTTTGTAGCCTCAAAAAGACTCATATCGTTTATCACAATTTGTGATCGGATCGCTTCCTGTGCCCGAATAGTTTTGTGGTCTTCACTCTCATAGATTCTGTGCTTTAATTTCAAATGGCTGATCAAACTTTCGGTGCTTGAACCACTTATTTTTGTATAACGGAATACAAATTGGACGTTGGTGTTGGTTGAGCCTTATTGTATAAGGAGTGGCTCTAGGCTTCGGATTTTCTTTAATTACTAACGTCTTTAAACTGAATGTGTGTAATTACAAATCTACTTAAAGTAACTTCTAAAAGAAAGCCAAAGATTTTGTGGAAAGTTATTGCAAACGGAAAAGGAACGAATCGATTTCGCAAAGAATCACAGCAGCTTGTATATGAACTAAGATATCAGCTTATAAATGAACTAACTGGCAGGGGTGGGTGTAGTATGGTGGGAACACGTGGGAACGGCGTGACGTTCCCACACCTTATCTTGGTGTGGGAAGGCGTTGCCACACCTTTCTGCACTAGTAACTTTAGTTGAAGATGTAGATTTTACATTTCAACTTCTGCGTGCAGCGGATTGCAAGAAATAAATGAGCTTTTGCGTGTGAGGGTATCTGAGCAATGTTTGGTGTTAGACGTTGCCTTTAACATAAATCAGGGAAACGGCGTTCCCACACCTCTTTTTTTAGCACTACACCCCTGCTAACTACGAAACTACGGCATAGCTTTGAAGAACTACCTCACGTGGTAGTTGATTAATGAGGTTAGCGAAATGACTAAAGTTCGCGTAGACACCTATTATGTGCAAAATGACGCCCGATCCATCGAAATAGGTCAATTGAACGAAAATATAGACGGACCAACAACGAACGTACGATGGTCACCGAGAAAAACCCGCACCTCGTGCCTCATGATAATTGGCCGTTACACGCGCCACTTTACAACTTCAGTCTTATCAGAATTACAGTACAAACATTTGAATGCAACAGCAATTCCAGGTTTTTTAAATACCCGGGTCTGGTAGTAGAAAAAAAACGGGTTTCGGGTAACAGAAACTAGCCAAAAAACTGGGTTTCGGGTTCGGGTAAAACCCGGGTTGGAAACACTAAGCCAAAGGCACACGCGTTTGGTGTTCATTTACGCAAGATGCAACCTCGAAAATACCAGATAACCAGTCGCAACAGCGCCACTCCGCGTGAAAAGCGAAGTGTTGTCTACAACACTTTTTCCACGTCGAGCACCTTTACAAACGTCCGGTCAATGACAACAGGCAGCTCTACCAATTTGCAGTTGCGTCACAAAATGAAATAGATTTCGTACAATTTCCTTTTTTTGTTAAGCAAGGAAAAAGGATTTCGCCCTGATCCATAGGCCACTGAGCCTGGGGTGGTTGTTGCCGGAATAGTAATTTTGAGGCCATAGCACTGCGCCTTTTCGACAGAAGTGATATTTATGGCAACCTAACCGAAAGTCATCTGGCGCAAGTGATATTTTGGCGCCGCACCAACGAGCGCCTTATGCAAACAAAAATAGCAGCTATTTCCTGATAACCAGGCTGAGGTTGCTGCGACCTACATAAATGAAGTGCTACTTTACCTTTCAAATATGCCTTTTCGCAAGATGGACATGTTTATTGAGAGCGTCGGAAGGGGTTTGATGGAGTGTGTCGCAACTTTAATAAACCAAGTTGAGCAACTGTTCGAACTTAACCGAAACCGTCAATTTAATTTTACGGACAAATTTCTCTGACCTAGGCGATCATCTAATCGCTTTTAGTCACGCTGGAGTTGGCCAACCTACTTCATTTTATGAGCAGCGTATGATATAACTTAGATATTCGGGAGCCGCAAACGCACGAAAAAAGTTATAAACATCTAGTTACAAGCACACTTTGAAGATGGTCGAACTAACATTAATGTCATTTGGTTAGCTTGTAAGTATCGATCTAGAGATGTTGTTTGAAATCAGTCTCGGGCGTTCAAATCAACATCTGTTACCTATGGTAAAACCGCACAATGTTTCGACTCCTCTGGCTTCAGTCATTGTATCAGCTTCGTGAACATTTATCAAAGCGTCTACTGGCCGCTTAATGATGATTTTAGTTCATTATGGTCATAGCATGTGTTTGAAACTCCAGTTCATGCGCTTTCTACAAGTCTTGCTTAAACATCTTTCTGCTTGGGAGACGCCAGGACTCGATAAAAAAAACTTTAATCAGGCTCTACTGGCGCTAAAAACATGAGAACACGTTAAAAACTTGCCAACGTTTCGATAGTTGATACAACTATCTTCATCAGGGTTAAAAACCAAATGCCGTGAGATGCGAGCACGGATGTTATAAAATGTCTTGCTAAGTTTTCATCATTTCACCCGAAAGCTTTTGCTTGCAAATTACGGGACTGAAGATGCGTAGACGACGCGAAACCGACTTCCTAGTAAAACACGTTCGTGTTTCTGGAGTCCTATGTATTTCATTATATTTTAGCTCGTGAGTCGGAAGAAACAAACTCGCGGGCCGTGGTTTGGTGACCCTGCTTCGGAGTGATGATGAGAGCTAATCTGAAAAGAAAGCGACCAATACTAGGAAAGACACATTTGAGTGTATTACTGTTATGATAAAAACTACCTCAGAAAATATATTGCCACAAGCTAAAAGAGCTGCGCACTGAAGCTCGAAGGGCCTCGTGCAACTCACCAGCAGAGCACCCCTGGATTAGATTCTGGACAAAAAAGTTCACTCAACAAACACTGACTTGTTTCCTCGATCGCAGTGAAGGAAAAGAAATGGTCGCCAAACAGAATCGAGTTTGAAAGCGTACTTGATGGAATAGTGGAGTAACGACACACACTGCGATGCGTCGTTAAAACATTTTGTGACCTAACGACGATCGTTTTGCAAAGTCTCAGCAAAAACTGCGTTAAGGGAACTCTTGTTAGGCTAGGTTTCATAGCAATCCAATGGAACGCTACGAGGTAAGATGACGTATCATTTGTCCTGCACACAGGTGATCTGTCGTGTCGTTTGGACAGACGTAACGACTATGACAATCGTGCGGTACACCGAGAGCATGCGGTCACATTTCAAAAACATGCATTAAAATTTACAGATTTAATTACCCGATGTCTTGCGATGAAAAGAACCGTCTTCATGCAGCAAAAGAAAACAACACAATACCGTGAACACAACATTGTGCTGAAAAACATTCAAGGTATCAGTAAAAACACTCAATGCATCATGCGGGTCTCGGTCTGTCCACTCCAACGAAACAGATTAATAAAACAAAGCCGTGTGTTAAATTACTGAAGGCAAACCTCACACACATGCACATATATAAACGGATAGCAAATCAAACAAATCATCAAAAGACATCACTTTTAAAACAGCTTCACTTTCCAGCCACGACATAAAAAGCCACTGCCACTGATTAGAAAACAAAACTTTTACGGAAATGTTAAAACATATTTCACGATTGGAGCGAGATCCGATATGTAGCAGCATAGTACTGTATGAGATGACGGGTTGTGAAAAGACGTCACAGTAAACAAAACTTCGAAAATAAGGAAAGATTTCTTTCTCACGAAATGTTGGTGAGGTTGTCAGTAACTTGCTGGATCTCTTGTTGAAGATTGGTGAGGTAGGTTTGATGATCCTCGATCTGAGCTGAAATTGCTTCCCTGTCACTCTCATATCCCTGGGCTCTGTAAACGAACTCTTATAAATGCGAACAACATGCTTGTTACAGTAATCCTTGAATAGAATTCGATTGGAAGAGTGTAGTTTCTCAACTGGGATTCGGTGGCCCTCGAAGGGGGCCGTGAGCACAGGCCTTCACCGGGGTTGGTGTGAAGATAATCACCTTCTGGGTGCCCTTAAATTGAAACCACATTTTTATTGAAGGGCAGGGGGCCACGGATGTTGAGGGCCTCCGCATGGGGGCGCGGACCACCAAAGGTCGAGCACCACTGAAACTGAATATATCGTGGACGGCTGGACGCCCAGTAAATATCCTTCAACTGCATTCAGGTAAACGACACACTAAGCTATGACCAAATGAATTATTCTAATTCCTACTCGGATTTTTTTTCAGCAACTGGATATATTAGTAGATGAAGAGTGATCCAATGAGTTGATGCGAGTTGGAGAGTCTCACTCATCAAGCAATCACTATGTTTCCCAATCCAGCAGCACGAAAAAGCGAAGTATCTCTTCATATTATCAGTTGTTGTTCATTCTCGCTTCCCAGAGGCCCGTTTTAAAGCAATTCCTTCTGTACATTTAGTTTTTAGGATATCCTGGCGTATGCATCAAAACAAGTCAACCACTCTGTAGTCTGCAGCAAACAACTTTGTTTCATAACAGCAACAACAACAAAACATTAGAAGTTTGCTGATGGGCATTGCAGTTCCACACAAAACCAAGAAGGCCCAATTTTATGGCTTCAAGCAAGGCCCGAAATCTGCAATGTACGTGAACAGCCCTCGGGTCTGACGTAATATGTTACAAAACTACTCACAAATGCTCGATGCCTTGCAGGCTGAGACTGTTCAATACAATGCCATTGACAGGCAGATTGGCTCCTTCTCCGCGAAGAGGTTCAAAGTTGATCGATGCTGCTGGTTCCAGTGGAGATCTGTAACAATTGGACATTGATACATCGCAACGAAACCTTTTGCAACTTTTACAAAATGTTATCGCGGGAATTACCATAAAACTATAACAGCGAATTCTGACTCGAGTTCGCAAAATAACTTTTAAAAAGTAACGCTATACTTTTAAAAAGTAACGCTATCGATTGTAGCGGCGTGGCTGCTACGTGCACCGCGCCAGCGAACAGAGTTTGCACAGTCGAAAGCACAACATCCCNGATGGCACGGAAGCCGTTGGAACGTTCCTTTGGCGTAGCACCGAGGTGCGGTGCGCTAAGCGCAAAGCGACCCTACCAAAATATTTATCTAATTCGTAAACACTCAACAACATCACCCAACAAAAATAGACACAAACTTATGCGCGAGAAGAAGCAAGAACCACCAAAGATATCGTGGACGCTTGATCTGTTTATTCAAAGAATACACAAAACAAGTGTATCAGTCATTGACGCGGGCTGACAAACCTTTCTTTCGTGCACATTACTCTTACAATACATTTTACAAAGAAATGCCACAACGTGCTATCTGTGAAGTGTTGTTCCAATATTTAGTGTATGCTTTGCTTTAAACTGTCAAAATCTAAATACTGTGGCAAACCCTCGGCTCCTACAAAGATGAATGATGCTAGACATGTTGTCGCTCGCCGGAGTTCGAACACACTCCTAGTATGATCAACGCGTGGCCTGCTCAGGGCATTTACAAATGCCACTCCAAAAACCAATCCCCCAAAACATTGTGAAAAAATTCCTGGTTTAAACAACCCCCAAGAACAGTATGAAAATTCCTATTTTTAAAGACACAATACAAATGGTACTGTTGTAGCAAGGCTCGTTGAACTATCAAAGGTAAACATAAAAAACAAATACTGGTTGCTTCAACGGCCCTTTCCACTTCACAAATCAAACTGCGGCCTACAACACAATAGCATATGCCGGATATTCAATGATGACCGCCCACGTAGGTTTGCGCGCAATTCCCTTGGCATAGCTACCAAGCTACTGTGGGTGTGCGGCTTCCCAACAGACAACACTAGCTTTGATACTTGTGGCAATCTTGCACGAGGCGTTGGGGAAAGCGAGAGGTAAAGGTATCGGTTGTACCCACGATATGCCATTAGCATCAAACGATTCGGTGGACACTCTAACTTCTCAGCAACCGTTGCTGACCAACAGCAGTCCTAATATCTCTGCCTAACCTGTCACATAATGTTGGGGTTTGGGAACAAGCCCACATGCACTGCGACCGATTCAGCAGGAAGCGTCCAACATGCGGTGCTTGCATAAAAAATTTGTGACTGACTATGCAAGAAAATGCAAAACTGCCCAGTTCCAGGATTCGATGCTGAACATCCGTCCTCAGGTGCGGAGTTCGAGCGCTTCGAGCTTTGATTATGATTGTACAGTTGCTTCCAGCAGAAAACGTGTGAGCGTCATTGATCACCCGTAGTGAAAGTGAAAGTGTTTTAACGGTGAAAGTGCTTTCAAAATATATCCATGCAAAAACTGTTGATGGACGAACAACTATCTTTACTATGTCAAAGATTTATTGTGTGGCAACGGCGTTGGCAGTGAGCTGCTGTTGTCGTTTTGCGTAGGTGGCCTTGAGCCGCGTTATTGATTTTTTTAGAGCTGCCACGTATTTTTGAGCGGTGGTCCTCCCTGCTGTATGTAGACTATGAGGGATGCGGATGTCTGCAGTTGCAACTGGATTTAATTTGATTGAACTCAAAGTGCATTTTTTGATTTTTGCAATATGTGGTGTTGTTAACTTATTGCAACCTCTCTTTTGTTATTCACTATGGGGTTTCATTTGTATACTCTTGTTTTGTGTGAATTTGTGGGGGCAGTGACTTCATCACTTCTTGGCCCTGCATTCCTGGCTACGTATTCTGTACTTGGTCGGAATGCTGAAACAAACTGAACTGAACACCCGTGCGGTTTGACGCAATGCAGGCTGACGGCGAGCGGTCAAAAATCGGTAATGCGTAAGGTCTGGGCGCAAGGTCGTCGCCAAAGGGGGTGTGCAGTGCTGGGTACCCGACTTGAAAGTAGTGTCCATTTGCTCTAAATGGGCAATGACCCTCTTGTTTCAACCTTTCGCTAATAATACTGCATGATTTTTGTTACCTCACACCCCTTCAATCCGTCAACCAGAACTTGGCGACGCGCCTGCTGATCCATCAGCATCACCGTGACGGAGAATCGGTGACACCAAAATTGTAGAGCTCTGCGTTCTGCGGAAGCACCACAGACGCAAGACGCTCTACCGGCAACGAAGGCGTTTTGTTTTAATACTGCCCAGGTGTGAACACTGCAAGGTCAGCCGTCAACTAGTTGGAAATTCGCTGTCTTGCATGTGTGAAGGTGGCGTCGGAATGGCTTGTTGGTCTCGTCGTTTCGAACGGCCGCAGCGGCGACCGTCACACATGCAAAGCAGCGAATTACCAACCACTTTGCGACAGGCGCATAATTAAATTGCTAGGACAAAATATAAAAGCACCACAAACAGAAAGCACGCTTAAAGCATCTCTCATATAAGAATAAGGTGAACAAGTGATGATAGACGGATATTGACCAACGAGTTCTATTGCTATTGAAACCGTGGGTGGCTGAACGTGTTGCTTCTTAGCGACGCAGTCTGATGTAACACATAAAAGGGCAGATTACGTAACGCACAACTTCCCACCAGTTCAAACTTCTGTGCCTCGTCTAGGCCTGAAAACATAGGTGCTGGCGAGTGGTTTCTGGAAATTTATGACAATTTAGAAAAAATGACTGCACGCCACCCAGGAAATGATTTTCAGTGGATGCCACCTTGGTTTTAGCAGCAATGCACCGGGCTCACAAAGAGACTATTTATAGCAGTGGTTTTCAACCTGGGGGTCGTTTGCAATTTTTCTGGGGGTCGCGAGTGCTTCTGGTAAAAATATTCATAAATTCTTCTGAATTTCATCTTTCGTATCTTGAACCACTTTTTGCTGTAACCAAAACGATTGGATCACCCGGCAAAACTGATAGCCTACTTCATCATTTAAATTGTTTTAAAAGTGATTACGAACATTATAGAGTTTTGAGTGTGATTATGACCATTACCATGGGCGTCCGCAGAGGCGGAATGCAGTGGCGTAACGAAGGGGGGGCAAGGGGGGACATTTGCCCCGGGTGCAGCACTTTGGGAGCGCCAAATTGAAGTCGGAATGTTACTGTTGCAACCTCTCCGGTGGTGTTGCGTTGATTGTGTGGTTCACCACGAACGGGATGTGTGTGAAGAATAACACCATTATGTATGTGGCGCGAACAAGCAACAATAGAGTGATCTCTATTGTTGCTTGCTGCCACGGTGCGAAGCTCTGCGCACATGTCGCTCTGGATTTCCAATCGCAACATTACGTACTAATTATGAAATGTCAAATGTCAGCGCATGTTAATAATTACGATTTACAAAACGTTGAATGTCATTGTGAGATCTCATCAAGATGATCAAGATTCGCAAAGCAAGCAATTATGAACCTTAGTGACGTTTCAATGCGTAGTTTCTGTCTCCAGCAATAAGCGTCCGCTTGTGGTTTGACTCACGGCTGCGTCACAACGCTTTCAGAATGCCAGAGTTGCGAACTTTCCGACTTCCCTACCATTTAATAGTTGCCTCACAATGGGACGGAAATCCAGCGTCCACAGTGCATGCAGAGTGCTATATTGCGCATGCTTTTAGAGCAGCTATGAAACCTACACAACGTTGTTACCAGGGATGTGCAGAGGGGTGATGAACGAAGCGACGGCCCAGAACATCCAAGGCAGTGGGTCACCCAAAGATCGCAGTTACAAAAAGTGCATTTATCAAAATCTTGTCACTAGACCAGAGGTGCAAAATTTTCTGTGAATGTTAGTAGCGCGCAGCAATTTTTACCAGCGCACACATATAAGCTTTGCCATACAGCATTCACATGAATGAAATATAAAAGGCAAAAAACATTCGCGCACTCCACGTTTTTGGTCGCGAGAGCGCGACCGTAATGTTGCACCCCTGAACTAGACGTTTCTTATTGGCTACTAAAGCGTGCTGCATGGATCTGATGGGAACTTGCCTGAGGGAGCATGCAAATGTATGTCAAGTGACCTGAAAGAGAGATGAAGCACTGCCACCGTTACCTTCATCTGTTTTTACTGTACAAAACATCCTTAGCAATTTGTATAATTCAGAAAAATATAAAGGGCGGCAATGCATCAAACTGCATGGTTGTACCACTTTTTTCAGATACTATTTCTAGGGAAAGAATAGACAACTCTATCCCCTAATATGTCGTAAGTACTATCTTCTTTTGGTGGGCCTATTTGATGCGTACTTGCATGAATAAATGCAACATCTAAATCCTCAATGCATAGTTTGCCCATGAGTGGAAAAATTTGCTTATAAACAGATGTCTTAAGCCCACAGAATAAAACAAATTATAAAAACCTAACACATCAAAAACAAGAAATACTCTTTGATTCATTTTAATTCAATTTTTAAACCTTGTTTATTTGTTAAAACTAGTTTTTGCTTATTTCAAATGCCTGTATTTTTCACATTCCTCAATACTAGAATTTGGTGGGGGGCATACAATCAAGCTGTTGCCCTGAGAATCACCAGACCTATCTGCATGCCCCTGGTTGCTACGACTACAGATCTGATGTTAAGGAAAATTTTTGAGCTTTTATGTTTTGACAAACTTCATGTTGAAATGGTTTGGTGTGGTTCTGAAGGAAGTTATGATGATTTTTGTTTGTGGGATACATG
>JGI24021J15306_10005025_pt1 | contig 15576 bp, 10 predicted proteins | sample Ectturendosymbi1_FD_15306 | JGI IMG/M metagenome (IMG submission 15306)
TGGAACACTAGTCAAACTTATCAAATTTCCTGCGGAACACCTGACGATCTTTCACGGAACACTAGTTTTCCACGGAACACCGGTTGAAAATCACTGAATTAGATAATTAATTAATTTGTTTATTTAATATCATAACTTATTAACCAGAAACGCTAGAAACTCCATCAAAGGCACAAAAGACTCGGACTCGAGCCTAGTTTCCAATGAGAACATCAGCGAAATAGTTTGGCCTAGCGCTTGGGCCTTAGGCCAAGTAACATGAGCCAATGGGCCAAAAATTACTTCACTTATGATGTCACTCACAAAAAAAACGCAACCCCCAACCAAAAAATTTTTTTTCGAGTGCAGACTAGAAGACTGTCTGATTCGTTTGAGCACTTGAACAGTTCTCTAGCGCAATCGGCAGAGGAGCTAGGGCGTTGGTAAGGCAACTGACAACTGCTGGTTTTAGGCCGAAATGGAACTGCGAATATATCGTACCCCAGCTCTCAATGTGTTAAAAAGCAAAAATATTGACAAGATTCATTGTTCAATGTGTGTAATAGTATGTGCTGTTTTACACAGCATTTACTTAGCTTAAAGCAAAAGTGGTACCTGGGAAAACAAGATATCTATCAGCAAAAAATTAAGGATATCAATTTCACATACAGTCGCACACCCTCAGTCGTGATATTTGTGAGAAAAGATTGCAAGTGAAAAGTTAGAAGGCTATGAGAGCAGAAAAAGCAAACAAATTCAAGACTATATTGAATAAATCAGAACACAAGCTCAGAAATCAGAACACCTTAACTGACATCAGTCAGTTAATCAGTCAGGTGTTGAATGTGTGATGCACCACAAAAAGGATTTGCACTAATAATACCACCCATGTGTGAGTGGTGTAAACAAGCAATAAGAGTGATAGAAGTAAGTGACCTCTAATCCTGCTTGTTAACCTGGTCAGTAGTTAATTGTGCATGCTAATGGTGGCAACAAAGAGTGATCTCTATTGTTGCTTGCTGCCACAATGTGAACCTTTGTGTGCAGGTTGCTTGGTCTGTCTGGTTGCAACTTAGCATGTTGTGCTCCACTTAATCTGGAAATTGTGTATTTTTTTCATCCACCAGGAATTTCCCTGTTGCAAAAACAACAGCTTTTATATTTTTTTTACCTCAAACCTTTTTTGCAAATGGAGATCAAAAGGTCCATGAAGTTGAATTTTCCAAAACTCCTGTTTGGTGTTTTCTCTTTGTCAGCTCCTTCTGGAAGTAGCACTTACTAAACAGCACAAAGCTGGTCACTTCAAGGGATTATTCCTGTTGATGAACATGGAACACCGATTTTGGTTTACATATAGAAACATCAAGTTCTGGTTATGAAAACTCAATGGTGCATTGGTGAGCAATGCATGGAGTTGCTGTAGATTCGTATTGTGAACACGACAGCCACAAACATCAAATACATTATTATATGCAACGTTTTCAGCTTAGTTGTAAGCCATCATCTGACTGAGCTGAAACATTGAATATTGTTACCAATGGTGCATAATTCTTCTTTCAGTAGCACCCTGAGAAACTGTTCAATTGATCCTAGTAACATACCAGAAGTATTGAAAAATGCAAGGGTTTGCTCCACCATGGATGAAGTAGTCTTTGACAGTTAGATACCCAGAGGCAAAGCAGCTTGTTATTCAACACCACAGAAAAAATATCCATGCATGCAATAGTAATCGTACAAGAAATTCAAAAACAGGAAGTCAGAAAAAGAAGGGAGCCACACTGAAAAAGAAAGTTATGAAAACATTAGAACTATCAGATTCGAATGAGGAATTCGTTAACCAGTTGCAACTACACTCTTGACTAAAGCATTAGTTACAGCTTTTGAACCACAGAAGAGCAAAGGTGAAGAGGTACAAGTCAGTGAGGAAACATTGGGAAGTTTATGCTGTTTTTTAAATGAAGCCTCAAGCCTACTATTGAAGAGATGTTCAAAAATTCATTGATGTTGGTGATGTAACAAGGGAGAAAATGAACTTTTTGCACAAAGTTGAAGGTACAATTGATACAAGTTGCTCATTTTAGGATTGGCCCACTGTGAAAGGCTTGGATATCATCTAAAATTCAATATTGTTTTTATGGTCCTGAGCAAATAACATGTACATATGAGTACGCATGCAGAGGAAAAGCTCATTGCAAAATTTTGGGTTGGATCAGTGCTTCCAAAGAAATTTGCAAACCTCCTCAAATTGAAAATACGATTTTGATAGCCTGCTCAGTTTCCAGGACAGCTTGATCTCATGTGCATGTTGTGACTTACTGTTTTTACATGAACATGTGCTATAAATAAAGCATTACAAGATTTCATGACATGGAAAAGTGCTTACATGGATAAGTGCAAGAGTACAAATGCACACAAAAGAGTCAATTGTATATGTAGGTGAGGGTGTTTTTTCCCTTGAAAAGTTGTTTATCCTTTTGCATGGGTAAAAAAACGATTGTTTTTCATTACAAGGTTTTTAGTGCAAGATTCCCAAAACAGTTCAGTGCAACAGTACACTATAACATTGGAGTTATCTTCCATTGAGATACCAAGAATTTACCTCAGCTTGATCTTGATTAGGAGTCACCAAGCTTTTTGAAATTGCGAGCTACATCTTGTGTACCGATTAATGCGAAGGGCTACTAGTTTGATACACACTTCTGAAGTAAAAATCTTGCTCAATTTACCTTCAATTATTTTAGTATTGATATTTGTTAATGTGAAGGCATTGATCATGCTAATGTCATTTTTAGAACAGGCCCANGGGCACCATGTTGGTGACCCNGGTCTAGAGTTTTTTACCCTATTTGACTATATTTNCAATACATTGCAGGTGTCTCACTGGGTCGTCCAGTTTACGCATCCTCCCTCCCCATATGCACATTTCTTGGTATGCTTGGAGCATGTGGCGGTGGTTTCATTAAAGCTGGATGTCTTGTTCTGAGTTCACAGTGGAACAATTCCACCATTAACAAGTTCTCACTTTCTAAGTAAGTCATCGTTGCATGGATGTTGTAGTCTTTGTACCTGTATTATTTTTCAAATATATTAGGGGCCCTGTAGGAAATCTATGGGCACCCGTTTGTGGTATGTGCTTCTATTTTTTTGTAAATTAGTTGCATTTGGCTTATTTTTGTAGAAGACAAATCTTATAGGGGTATTATTTCAAAAAAATTATTCAAGAAAAGTTTTTGATAAGATTTATAGAGTGATTTTCTCCACTAAAACAAAACTTCTGCATAGTGCAAATGGGCATCATGCAAATCCTTAGATGTAGTTGTACATAGATGACAACTACTGTCTATGGAAAGAGGTCCTTTCTCAGCAAAGAATCAGACACTTTAAGACCTTACAGAGTATATATTTCGCCTACCATGTAGGCATCATCAGCTCTTATTCAAATAGAATCTAGATAACAACTATGTTTGTTTGGTTAAACTCATTGACCGTTGCTACTAGCTGTTGTCCCAGATGAAAAAACTCTTGCAAATAGTTATTTCAAAAATTTTGAGACTGCTTCAATTAACGTAAATTTAAAATCTGCTAATGTTTGATGACTGGATTAAACGTATGTCAAACTTGACTCGCAGTCCCAACAAGATCACGTTAGTTGCCAAGGATTTCACAGCGGTGGATGTCTGTGATGACTGATGGTCGTGCCAGTGCCACCCAATTTGTTTATCAATTTTTTTTAATGTGGTAAATGATGACGATGTACCACCTTCCAGCTGTGGGCTAACAGTCACCAAGTAATCACCACACACTCGTAGCTTAGCTTTCACTTGTCCTGAAGGTGGGGTTTCTCTAATTGCCATCACGGGTGGACCCTATTCATTTAACTTACGGACGTGGAGACACCTCTTGCTATTCCCGCTTCATATTCTTAAGCGAGATCCTCGCGAATTGCAAACATCACAGACCGTGTTTTGCATAAAAAATTCTTTGCATCCGATTTGAGAATTTCCAATTCGAATTCGCGGAGGCATCCTAACTCTTGATTGGAAAGCTCCGAGAAATTTTAAACAAGCCTGCTGCAGACGCAGATTTGGTGTCAGATGGTCGAATACGGCTGACAAAGTACGGTCGGCATTTCCCGTGGATGGACTGGTGTGTGAAGAAACTTGTCCAGAGAAATATGCCAAGTTTCATTGGCATCGCGTCCGAACAAATTAATGATTATCTCATCAATTTCATTTGCTGGCGATCGGATCTGAAACATTCTGATATGAGAAAAGGCACTTTAACCGATGTTCACGAATCTCCATGTCTTGTTTGGGCAGGGAAGGCTCCCACTATCGGCAAGGTGTTTACTTGTCGACTGATACTCGGATTTTTGCAAGTTCGACTTGACGATACTTTTCCAGCTTTGGTGGACAGGAAATTCCTCCCATTCGTTGTATAAAGCTCCATCACTAAGGGCTTGTCGTTGATACAAACAGGAGCTTCCAACTTCGGCACTCATGCGTCGCCGTTCAATTTCACGCCAGTATGTCCATTTGACAGGATGGACGATGCTCCGCAGTTCCTTCTTTGAGGCACGCTGTTTACAAATACCCTGTACGCTTGCACAAGTTGCAGTTCTGAAATGGCAAACTGACACATCGATAGCACTTTAGAGCCTGTTGTGCATGCGTCTCTTTCCAGTTGGCTTTTGTATTCGCTGGACCTTATGAACGGCCTTGGGTTTCGGTCCATGCAATTTCTTTTGCAGCCTTGGCCACATCCTCCGTCCAAGCAGCAGGGTTAAGAAAAACCCCAGTTTTTTGATTTTTATAAAAAGAAACAGGTTTTTATTTTTTTTGCAAGAAAAACACAAAAACCCCATTCTGAACTGATTTTATTACATCATGCAACATCACCATTTTCAGAATTACACAATAATAACTTGTTATACCTATTATGGCATTCAAATTTCAAGGTAAAGAAATGTACCTTCGCAAAGTGTTGTTGGTCAGTTCACTCCAAAGAGGTAAGGCTTGACAAGCATGCGCACAACAAGCAAAGAAAAGCCACTCGCACATAAATTCTGCAGTTTCACGTCAAGTTTATGTGCATGCCCTGCTAGTTCAGCATCTATAGAGTGTATTTTTCAACATATGGCTTGGTATGGTCCAACATCAGAAACAGTTTGAATGTAGAGAAGGCAGATAAATTGGTTGAAATACACCGATTTTACAGAGCTGAAGAAAACAACCAGTAGAATTTACTAAAACTGTTCGAATTATTCTTGTCTTTTTTCAAGCCCTTCAAATTTCGTTTATGTGATTTAAAAAAATTTACAGTTAATGAGTTTACTGTATAAGTGTGCTGCTTATTTTACTTTTTACTTCATAGTAGCTTTTTCAAAGAAAAAGTATAGAGTGGGTTTTATTGTTTTTTTTTTAATTGGACTTTTGAAAAAAAACGGGTGGATTTTTTGGGTTGGGTCCAACTACATCAACCCTGCTAAGTAGGACTCCAATTGCAGGGGTAAAATCGAATTGATCGTCTTTGATCTAGGACACCTTCATCATCAACAGAACAATAGAAACGCGTGCAAAGTGCCTCATCTAAAGGGTTGCGAATGATCCATGCGAAATCGCATTCTTAACGAATACGCTCCGCCAACCTCGGAATAGTCCACCGTGTTTCCGCTGCATATCACTCCAGAGCTTGTACCGTTCCCGAACAACGAAACGTCTCGGGTCAAACTGATGCTTCATATAAGAAAATCAACTCTGTTTAGCTCATTAATTTCATTTGCTGGTGGTTCTATCTGGAAAGCGTTTTATACACCATTGACGACTGGTTGGTGAGAAAAACTTGCGGTTTCCGCTGTTAGAACGAGTTCTGACGAAATTGTTAAATCCAGGGCTGCAAAGCCAGAGCCAAAAACTTGTAGATGGTGGAGCTGGAACCTGAAATTTGGGTTCTGGTTCCACATCCCGAGTTTGTGGGGCAAGCGAATTGTACAGACAATTCAATGGTTTTCAGTTTCCAATGGACCAAATCATTTGAGTCGGAGCCAAAAACTTTTAGATGTTTGAGCTGTAGCCGGAGTCACAAACATTAGATGCCTAGAGCCAGAACCGGCGCCTGAAATTTGAGTTCCGGCTCCACAGCCCAAGTTAAATTTCGACCAGTAATCGGCCCACAGCTCTGAATGTCCAATCAAACGGAGAAGAGTTTGAGCGTCGTCAATACAGCTGTCGAAGCATGACCGACGTCCTTGCCCCGAGCGGCTATCCTCCACTTGCTCCTTGTGAGGACGTTCTTGGTCTCCGCCTCGATGTTCCTGACGTTCGAGCTGCGCTTTCAGAAGTTCAAAAAGAGACTCCACAATTGGTTGACGCGGGATCGATCAAACTGCGGCAGTGAGTGCTGTTTCGTTCACTCAATCGAGAGGCAAATCCTGGTCGCCAAACTCTGCTGTATTCTTACACTTCAGAGACCAACAACGCAGAGTAGGGCAAAACGAAGCCTAAACAAGTAGCGCATAAGAATACTTGAAACAGTCAATCTGCGCTTCCACGCTAATTAGGTAAAGAATGCGAGTCTGGGCTTTAGGGCGTATATGCCACTTATCACCGAGGACGGAAGCGCCGCAACTAAATCATATAAAGAACACGCCAACACTTAGCGAGCTAATAATAATTTTGCTCGGCACCACAACACCACCTATAACACAATTCTATTCTCCTTTTTTGAGCAACAAAATTTTCGATAACGTGATCGTAAAATGCTTATTTTTGCTTCAGCTGTATTAAAATGTCTTTCTCGATAGACAGCAAGCTCAGTGAATTTAGTCGGTCTTGGTCTTGGGTGGCACCAAAGTAAGTATTAATTCTTTTCGATTCTGAGAAGCTCCTTTCAGCCGATCCTGTGTAGCTGGGAATAATGAGTATTGGTGTAGACAATTCGCATACTTCTTCAAGCAAAATCCAAAGAATGTCTCAACATAAATCATTGGTAACCAGTCACACTTCTGGTATTCTAGATCAGTGTTCTTCAACCTTCTTGTTATGGTGCACTCTTAAAGACGTTTTGACAAACTCATGCACCCTATTTACTCACACGCCCTCCGTGTCCCCCACCTAACTGCGCCCATGTCTGTAAGTACCCTCGCTTAAATAAGCAAGTACCCTAATTCAGTAACTCATCCACTGATGATGGCTCATTGTCTGTTGTTTTTGAATCAACTAATTACAACAATTAGCTTGACATGGTCTGATGCTTACGCACAACACTTTAGACCATGCAAAGTCTAGTTTAAACCCTGGAAGTCACTGGTTGGTTAATGGTTCATTTTTTCTAACAGAAAGTTTTTGTAAAAAGTATCTCTTTAGTGTGACAAGTGCGTGATGCACCCTTGTGAACCTTTTCGTAGTGGTGCACCCCACGCATATTTTGGCGCACCCTAGGGTGCACCGTGCACACTGGTTTAAGAGCGCTGTTTTCGATCTAGAATATAAAACTGTAGAATGATCCACAACGTTACTTAGGCAGCAGCACACAGCCACACGTTTAATATTTTTTTGCAGAACTGCAATGTTTAAATTACGCAACATTTCAACTTTCCTCACCTTCCCCTAATCTCTGCAGAAAGCCAGTACCTAAAATCTTAATACAGCACTTGCAAGTTGCAACAAGAATTAACCGTAGAGTAGTTGCGGTACTTACTACAATACCTATGAGCAATCCCAATCATTGTGTGACACAATTTGTGTCACAATAGGGCGTTCATCAGAGGCTGCTTTATTGATTTTAGCCAGACTTCGGTGAACGCCTGGCGATGATTCGAACTCATCGTAACCGGTCAGGCGCCTAATCCAAGTTTTTCAACCATGACAAAAGCGTGTTAACCAAGGGAGGGTTTGTTTCAAATCAAAGCAGTTGTCGGTTGTGTGCGACGCCTTGGTTTCTGCAAAAGTTTTCTTATAATCGGAAAAAAACAAGGAAAAATAATCATTTTTCATTATATCATTTGAAAATATGTTCAGCGCAAAACTTACGGGCTACGGCTTTCCGTGAACGCCCTACTGTTCGCCACTGTTGTATTGCGTTAAGTCAACAAATAGCATGAGCCGCAAGGTCGGACCTCGTCATGCATTTTCATCACCAATGACATCCTAAAGCTTCTATAACCTGTCTTGACGCTGTCGCCATCACACGACCTCACTTTTGACAGTCTGAAATCTAAACTGGTTTCGCCGTGGCATATTTTAAAGGTTTGTACCTAAATATGTAGAGGCTGACTGCAGGACAGGGTAAAACAACAATCATGATTTGCAAGAGACCAGATATGCACGCAAGTCCCATGCAAAACGCTACGCTTGCTTGTCATCTGGTACACGTTGAACGAGTTACACTTCAGCTTACCTGGTATTTTTTTATTAAGGCTAATAAACTGTAAGGTTTGGTGATCCACAGTTTTAAGAGAACCTTTTTGGTTATCGTTTATCCAGTAAATTACAAGGTGGTAAAGTCGTCACTTTACAGGAGGCCAGCCAAAGTATCGTGTGCTTTGCTGAATCCTGAAATGTTTTTTTCTGCGGTTTTTGGAAGTGTTTTTTGTAGAAATGGACTTTTTTAAATTGCACCTATCTGTTATTATCTCTCAAACTTTTACATAACCTCTTAAAATTCGTCCGGACTTTCCCCAAGATAACTTTGACGTGAGGGCGGCTCTTGCACAGTCTGTCTTTCCTGCTGTTACTTTTTTCGTCATGTCTAAGTGAGATGACACCTTTGCGGGGTGTTCATTGGTCCTAACCGCTTATCGTCACAGGGGTGATTGTTGCTGATTGCTTGTTCCAAACATTTGTCTATGTCGGGGTTGCATGAAGTCAAAAGTGTGATTAGGCATACCAATACCAAGGCTAAATCGCCTAAATGCTGTCAAATACTTAGTGTAGACCTGACTCTTATATTTTGTAATCAGTTAGCAGCGAAAGTACAGAAAATTATAATGCTTTTCTAAAATGCCCGATTTATGTGTAGTTGTGGACTTTCCATACGTCTGTTTGAAAATGAAATATCTATTCGTGTATATTTCAGAGTCACGAAATCATGTTTGCTGTTCTCTCTTTTCTATAATCTTCAGATGATAGGTGTTCTCCCAATTTCTATCCAAGAAATTGCACTTGGGCAAGCTGTCTGGCTGTCGACTATCATGGTAGGTTGAAAAATCAAAGTGTAGATGTTCGTTGCTCAGAACGCGAAATACACTATGTCAACTTGAACGCCTCGTGCGTTTGAAAATTACTGCGTGCAAATTTCATTTTATTAATTGAAATGTAATGTGAACGGTTGTTTACCAAATTGTAGTAACCATTCTTTTGACACATTCGACCTTTGCGCCAAGATATAATAATTAATACAAAGAATATTGCATATTAGAAGGAAAAGTAAAGCAAAATATCAGCGTTCGGCGCCTTCCAGTATTGATATTAGCAGTTAGCAATATGGCAGAATAATTTGTGAGATTTGCAGTCACAAACAATTCTGGGTATACTCNTATATAATACTGGGATTTCCCCTGCGTTTTGAGGCAGATTTGCGACTTTTAGTATTAAGAAATGTTCTCAATGGAAAAAATCCTGCTTTTTACTGATTTTAATAAGCACTTTTACGTAAGCAGATGAAATGCACCTCCTTTTGGCTTAGCCTTCATTAGTATCAGACCTCGTCAGTTTGTTCAGCATCGTGAGCAAATTTATCATTTTTTCTCTCAAGCACTGGGCCATCAACTCAACACCTGACTGATCCTGCGATTTTTATAGTTCAAACAAAGTTGCATGAGAAATCGGCAAAACATCTCAATATATGGCGTCAAGTTCCGAGTAACGATAGATTGCAAATGCAGTGGAAACAATACCCTGCTGATATGTATGCGAAATGCTAAAACCCCATGTGAATATTTCTGCAGCAATATTACTGTAAATACGATGCTTTTGATGATGTCAAAATCAGCTTCTAACACAGTCACTGTTGAACCTTAAAAATGCCCGAACAGCAGATACAGTTACGCTGGAGCGTAATCGACCCGTGTTTGTGATGATGACTGCATGATACAGACGCATCTGTGCTAGAACATTACGATTTACACGCGTCAAGGCGTACAGTATCCTTAATAGGATTGTAAGCCGCACTTGAACATAGATTACCTTAACCTCTGAGATACATTCGCGTACTAGCACTTTCAAGTTTTATTGTCAACCCTGGTAGTGATGCTTATATCACAATAACTACCTTCTGTTCATCATAATCCCTCCTGTGCCGGATGTGCACGTGATGCTGAATAGAATAGAATGCCAATAGAGTTTGGTCGACAAAACGTAGTCAAAGAAAGACTGAGCGTCATCTATACCTTTCGATAACGTAAAAGAATAAAAAATGTAAGCCGTCCTTGATTATAAGCCGCATGAAATGATGAAAAAAATGTTTGTAAGCCGCGGCTTATAATTGAACAAATAGGGTACATTTTGTCAAAAGACCTACCATTACCTATGAACTCGTTATGAGCGTACATTTGTTTAACAATATATACTGAAAGAAGCCGGTACAATGTGACGCAGAATCTAAAAAGAATGCATTATTGGTTCTGGTACCGACACCAGGGGCGTAACGAGGGGGGCACAATTCCCCGGGCGCCGAATCACTATGGGGACGCCGAATGACTGCGTGGAGCGCCGGAAAGTCCCAACAATGTCACAAATACTTTCTTCAATACAGTACATTTGTTTCCGAAAGACGTCAGGTTCAAACATGGGGGCGCCAAACCTGCTTCTTGCCCCAAGCGCCATCTAACCTAGTTACGCCCCTGGCCGATACCAATATATCAACACGTCGCTAAGGGGCATGCACCACGGTTTGTTGTACCTGTCATTGTATCGTTCTGTCATGTCAATAGCGCGGCGTTGTTAACGCTGTTATTTATTATTGCACCATAATTGATCATTGGCAGCACTGCTGCGCCCTTGATATACGCGTATTACTGTCGGAGAGCGATCACAGAAATTGCTAGCTTCAAGTTTAAAGCGAGTGATGTTGCCAGTTCTAACCATCGTTGCGATTTGCAACTAAGAGTTTCGACTAAATTGGCGTTGAATGGAAAGCATAACTTCACAAATATCATTGAGCTTTCAAAGGCGTCATGACCGTTATTTAGAGTAAGAGTAATATAAGTTGATGCCATTCAACTTTTCCTCTAATTTTTACGGATTTTTATCGCTGAATACTAACAGTGAAAAAACTATGTTTATTGCTTTTGCGATGCCCAGTTAGAATTGTGTGCTGTATGTTGTATTCCCCAGCAGTTTTCTAGTGCTGAGTGCTTGTGTCGTGTAATGGTTTTATCAGTCTGTTTGCAACCGTCATTCCGTCAGTAATTTTTCTTTTCACAGCAACAAGCCTGGGATAGGCTGGTTTTGAAAATGATTGACATATTACCAAGACACTAAAATTTAATTAGTCCACACATCATTAATTAATGGTGATTTGTGTTTTGGGTTAAATTTAGGCTAAAGGTTTTCATTCCCAATTAATTTTGGTTTTGGATGAAAAAGAATAATCCAAGTTCATCTCCACCAGGTTTAGCTCCGTTTATACAGTATTACTTTGTCAATAAAAATCCAGCAATTAATTTTGTCAGTAATTGTAAGATACCTTCTTTGATCAAAATTATTCAGTTGGCAAAAGTTTGAGGTTTTGTGGGATTTGCAAAGATTTTATTAATATCACTGAACCCTATTAAGAAAATACTTATTCGTCACACCCGCTTGTACTTTGTTTTAGGTCTGCCAGGAGTTAGGATTCGATGTTGATCCGTTTCATGCGGTGGGCAAGATACTGTGTAGTCTGTTTGTGGATTATTCTGCTTTCACCACCGGCAATCCCAAAGTCGTCGAGCCGGCGAAGGACCCCAGACCAGATATGCGAAAGAAAAAGCAATAGAATGTATGCTGAAGTATTCGTGCTGCGTGTGTTTTTGTGTGTAGTGTTGGAGGTAATTCGTCGCAGTGTTGCTTGAGAATATGAAAATTTCGGCGGCAGACTAATCATTTTTTGACAATCGTGATATTTTTGGGCTAACTTTTTTCGTATGTTGCGTCAACTCTATCGAATGTTATCGGCTCTTTCGAACAACAGTGATGTATATCATGATAGTAATCCTTTCTTGCACGCCTACCAAAGTTTAAACCCAGTCCTCTGCTTTTGCTTTTTCCAGAAATTTCAAACAAAATCTTGTTTCTCGCCTCCACATGACCATGTTGGCGATGCTGGACAGATGCCCTGTAGATTACATCATATAGAACTATTTAACACTTTTGTGTTAGGGCAGTTTGCGTTGTGATACCGACTGGTGATGTAGGAAGTAATTGAAACTAATGCGTTTTTGATATAGTAAAGTATATCAAACTATTGTTTGCTCAGAACTTAAGCCCAACTGCTGCTTTCCCATCTGTACCACTTGCGCTTTGCGTGTCTCTGCGACGAAGTGAACGCAAATTTTTAGCTTGCTTCAGACGTGCATTTTTGACCTTTCCGAGGATCAATTCGTCTACTCTAATCCAAACAATGATTAAGTCGACACGCATAGTTACTTTTGCACGTTTCATTCGTAACAACCTGCGAAACTAAATCCTAGTTTTGAAAGAGATACCACGAATGGTTTCCATTAAAAGATATGAACACGTCTGAAGTGTGATTGGAATTCGGTCGAAACAAAACTTTCTGTTTTGTAGGGAAACTTTCGGACGTGACTAAAAGTTTTATTTCCTGCGCGAAGTTTTGATAACTGCAAGTTCATTGGGTCTTGTATAAAAAGTTGCATTGCTTACGGGAATGCAGATGCCCTCGCCAACATGAAAGCGGTGGTGGTGATTTTGCATGCTTAAAGTTTAAGAGATTTCCCGTGGGTTTCATAGCCTTTTGTATGTTTGTTAAATTTAAATAAACAGCAGTTATTTAGTTCTTCAAGCTTGCCAACTTCCTTCACCCGTAACGTCACGACTGCCAAATTCGTGTGAGACATGCATTTCGAGAGGTCCCTTGTAACCGGCCCTCCACCTGTAAGGTGCGTACTTCGTTAGGAGAGATTGATGTTGCATGTTAGGTCTCTATCTAATAAGAAAACTGCCTTCGGAGCCTACGGAGTTGGCAGAAGGAGCAGATACAAAACTGAAGCTGCATTAAAGTGTTTTGAATATATCCCACAATCCAAATCCTTCAGGATCCAGGATGTGCTGCAAGCGATATGCGTTACAGCCTGCATGTTCTGGATAACGTGATATGAACTTCTGCGCTGTCATTTATTTGCATCCCTTGTGTTTTTAATGTTCCCTTTGGGTTGACATAAACTTGTTCAAAGCTCATCAAACTTCAGCTGCTGTTCTTCACCTGGTCCATCTGCAAACCTGCCATTGTTTGAAGTTGGTCATCATATTTGATCGATAAGCTATACATCTTATGCGAGTGTTACTTTGTTTGAACATGATTCCTGTATGCCGTTAATGTGTTTGCGCTTTCACCTGTAATCCTCGGGTGTGCGTTGTCGTTCAACATTGTGTACTGCTTGCGGTGATTTATACTTTTCATGACTTTTGTCACTGATGCGTTACACCCACGTGATTGTGCTTGATTAAATCCACTGCAGTAATTAATTTACGATATTTTTACGGATGCAGCATTGGTGTGATATTTGTTGTGTATGTCCTGCACGTTTCTTGGAGTGTTTACCGCAATACACTTTGGCTTGCGTTTCATTTTGTTGTGTTTTACCTGTTGTCTAGCAAAAAATTGTATAATTTTTGAAAAAAAATATTGAAGAACCTGGTTGTATCATCTGTTGGAGGTAAATTTGGAGATGCAGTTTTGGTTGTTTGGTTCTTTTTCGGCGTATCAGAAAACTTCTTGGTTTGGTGGCAGTCAGGACCACAACAGTCATGGGCGTTGGAAGGTGGCTGGCTTCTTCCTCTCCTGGATTATCAAATTTGATGATTTACTGCTAATCCCTTAGAACTTAAGTGGTTCCCAACCTTTTTGATCTCGCGACCCCATTCGAAAATATTACATCAGTCCTTGGTCCCATAGCCATTGCCTGCAACTGTAAAGGTGTTCAAACAACAACCAACAAGATAAGAAAACACCATTTCACGTATTAGATTCATTGTATTTACATTCTTGGACTAATCTCACGTCATTCTCAACGTCCAGTATATTCCTTTACTTTTGTTTTAATGAGGATAAGAATTGAAAATCCAACCTCACGGATAGGGGTGGATATCAGAATTTAGGCAAACTCCCAGAAGTTCCCTAAAACAGTTGAGGGGCCCTTTTCGCGCGTTTGCACATGATTTTTGCTTTAATTTGAAAAACATATGGGTTGCTTCCAATCTTATTAAATGTGACTCTGCAGTGGTTCATAACATGGGTGGCGGAACCTTTTTCAAAGTGGAGGCACCAGTGGACGTCATAAGACTACAGAAAATTTTTTGCGGTTTGAAGTGGCAACTGTGACGTCGCAAGCATTGAAATATGACGTCATTACCTATACACCATATAAAGGTCTAAATTACACTATTTTAGACAAAATACAACAAATTTGAAAACCTATCGGTTAACCACATGAAATTCAAATAGGCTGTTACACGGGCGACGCAGGTCAGCAGCGTTACTCGGGCACATCATACGATTTATTCTGACTGAATGAAACCGTTCGACGCTGACCTCACTGAAATTTCCATTTGCTCTCATTTTAACTGGCATTACAGTTGTTCTGTGACGTTAGATACGTAACAATAAATGAGAAGTTCTCATAACTTCTCCATTGTTGAGTAAAGTATGTCACGGAGCAATGATAACACCAGTAAGTCCTCTGCTTACTAGGCTCATTCATTAGCCCGAGTTGCTGGGAAATTTGTTGTTCGTTTGAAATTATTCTCAAAATGGAAAGTGTCCATTGGATTGGACTTCAAATCCAATGTTCTGTCTATACAAATCCATTGCTTCAAAAAACATTCAGTCCGATATGAATCCTATTTCAAAAATACTTAATTGTACAGGGCAGCTCGGGATCTAATTGATGAGCCCGAGTAAAGCGTGAGAGAACGCCTACTACGAACGATATTGATTTTTTCAGGTGACCTGCAACATGAACGCGAGAGGCCAGACATGGAACGAAAATATATGAACAGTGACAAGTCACAAAGAAAAGAGCCCGAGTTAACAACTTCGTGAAGTGGGATAAGTATACAAAGCAAGCTTGCGTTCTCAGGTATAAATTGCAATCGAAGACTCGGGCTAAGCCCGTGTGCTGGGGTCGCCACTGGGCTGTTAAAAACACCAAGAAAACAGTTTAAAAAACAGGCAAAAATGAAACAGCATTGATACCTGTCTTAAACGCATTCAAAATCAAAACATCGTGATCATAAGCGTGCGGCATGAGGATGCAGGGGATGCTGTCGCTTCCCCAATGCTGAAAAATTGGCCATTATTCGGACAAAAATTTTCAAAATTTGGGCAAAGTATACAGCTACATTCACATGTAAGTGAGGTAGTGTCTATTTTCCAAACTGA
>JGI24021J15306_10005027_pt1 | contig 15571 bp, 8 predicted proteins | sample Ectturendosymbi1_FD_15306 | JGI IMG/M metagenome (IMG submission 15306)
TTGCTATTCAAGCTCATCAAGATCTTCTCTGATTTGCTTAGCATGGGAGCAGTACAAACTTGCGCAAGTACTCAATAGCAATCTGATTTCTGAATGATTTTCCTGAAGAAAATTCAAATGGAAAAAAATCAAATCCTTAAATACCAATCGAGCTTCATGCGATACAAATTCTGACAAAACTATTGTATTGGTCAGACACCTAAGAAACAGCTATGTTTTTATTGCAGGATACTGCTGGTAGCTTTACACATAGCTCTTATCTGCACTACAACCATAAGGTTTGATCAAGTGTAATGACGTAACTAGAGGTTTGAGCCAGGGAGAAACTTAGCTGATGGGAGCCCACTGACCAACACTCAGAAAATAGTTGAGAAACAATAGCAAATCCGGTATTGAACGGCTATACAAAACCTCGAAATCACCGGAAAACACTCCGAAAAATGCAAAAATAACAACATCTACTGAAACTAAAAGAATGGTAAATAATACCAAAATACAAGCTAGGTAGGGGCCCGGTTTTTACATTTAGCTTGGCAGGGGGGTGGGGCGGTTCGCACCTCTGCCACCCGTCAGTTACGCCACTGATCAGGTGTATTTCAGACATGAACAGCCACAAGTTCTTTTGATAGAGTCACACGTAACAATCGATAGGATTCAGCAAACGAAGGATGCAGCCAACGTGCTTTGAGTATATCAACACAATAGTTGGCACGCGGCTTGATCAACCGTCATATTGAGATTCATGGAAACTCGTTGAAGGACTCTGGCGTTATCACCACGAAAGTTGAATAAAACTAAATTGCGTGAGTAATGATTAAGACATAAATTTTTGACGACGTTTAATCTAACTGGTCATACACCGGACATTGACTCTATGCGTACCACAGTTTGTTGGAGGCCCCCTTGGATCTTGAGGCCCTAGGCTTAAGCTGATATAGCCTATAGGTAAATCCTGCGCTGATCTTTGATCATCGAGACACTTTTACCAGTGGAAAGATTTGAACAATGATATTTTGTTGACGTGACCAGCATGCCAAAAGAAATATAGGCAGACTGGCCCCAAAGCAAAAGCTGCCTAAGGCCAAGCAAGAAGCAGGTTTGATGATTTCATTACATACCTTGCCTGGCTTGGCTACGATTTGGAGAAGGATCAGCAGGCCCGCAACTAGGGAGGCGCAAATTTTCGCCCTCCCTCTGGAAAAATGTGTTGGACACAGTTTAAAACCACTGGATATTGTTTAAAAAATTTGGGCCTTTCTCAGAAAGCTCTTCGCCACCTCTGGTGTCCCAAACTGGTGATTGGCCTGAGGATGAGCAAACAAAAAATGACATTTGATGTGTAGATGCAACCTTTGTTGACGTCTTACCAACCAAAAATCAATTTTTGAAAACCAGGTATAATAATCCTCATATGGGTGAGATCTTCTTGCTCGAAATAATTTTTGCTAACTGTGTGAACCGCATAATGACATTTAAAACATGTCGATTGCTTTCGATGCTCAGTCCCTCTAACTGGTTGCTCAACGCCAAACCAAGGTTGTGGTGAGAACTGGGACTGTTCCCTGTGGCGGAAACTTTGTTAAATCTTAGGAGATCGCTTTCGAGTGGTATAGGTCAATGTTTCTTCCATAGAAAACGAGCATACAGTAACCTTCTGAAACACCTTTCTTAATAATATTGAGGTGCCAGGAATTAAACCGCGGTTTTCCGTGAATGTATTCGAACAATGCAAGAGTGGAAAGCAAAACCGGACGGATAAATTGCTAGCTGCGTCAATAGATAGTTTTGAACAAACTATAGTTGCAAAATTCAAGCTGAGCTCTTATTTTTTCTTCCAAAAAATTTGGTTTTTTTTCGACGAAAAACATTGCGCATTTGAATAAGCTTTTGTTCAAAACCTTTTGAACCTGCATTTTTGTTCATATATTAAAAATTCAAAAAATGTTACTATTTTACAATCAGCATGTTTGCCTCAAACGTGTTTGTTCATTGTACCATAGTAAGTTAAGATTCACTGCTGTACACCATTGGAGAGGCCACAAGGAGGCCACAAGGATGCTTATAAGTACGGCACCGAAGACAAAAGGCAGGACAGTCCAACAATACACCCTATCAGAACTGTCGACAGAAAATCGTAAATAGGGGGGCTTTACGTTTGTGCGGGGGACATTTACTTTCGTGCAGGGGGGGATTGACATTCAAATTTGACAAAAATTCCTTTAACTTACATTGTTTCACATTTCAATTTCGAGGAGCTTGAAACTTTGTTTGGGGGCTAAGTCCACCAAAGCCCCCATGGCGATGGGACTTCACCCTATACTTCTGGGCTGTTATATAATATCATCTCAACTTCGATGTCACGTAAAACGGGTGTTTGCGATAAGGAATGCACTTTATAGAAAGATAAAAATTTGCAAAGTGGTTATTATACGCCGTTGATGTTGTTTGCCAGCCCGCACCGCCGCATTTTCCTTTTGGCTCAGGCTGGAAGTGTTGGCTTCAGCTGTTTCCGCGGAAGCGTGTATTTATGGTGCAGCGAATCGATCAGCGTTAATCTTCTTTAAAACCTCTTGCCAACTTTTCCCCGCCGTTCTTAGTCCCTCCGACAACCCCTTGCGTGATCGATTGACTTGGAACGGATTTTGAAGGTGACTTTTTCTTTTGAAAGTAGCAATTGGCGTTGCCGCGCATATCACTGAAAACGAGCTACTTGGTTTTCATCAGATTTTCATACCTTTGTACCACAGTAAAAGTAAACCTAGTATTTTTCTCGATTATGTCACTTTCTTTCAAAGACAATGTTGATAGTACCTGCGTTCATTCTCCATAGCTCCAAGCAAGTTCTTTTCAAGACCGCCGTATGTTTTAGGTTCAGGGGATACAATTAGTAGTTAAACATAGAAAAACCTTGCCCATCTGTACGTAGATCCTGTCACGCGGATTCAACACCACTGAAGGTCATCAAGGTTGCACAATAACTTACCGGGGAAGTAAAGATACAGAATACGATTTCCAAGCTGATAATGATAAGTTGTTTTTTTGAACCTTGAACTGATATTCGCTTCCTGAGACTTGAATTTGCAGCACCGATTTACCAAACTCGAAAGACAGTTCAGAGTATAACGCAGCAATAGGCAAAACAACAGTTTTTTAGAAGAATGAACCTTTAATCTCTTAGCATCCGAATATGCAGTCTGCCTAGAACTGATTTGAAGCACAGATGACCTCTTTGAGAGGTACACATCTTTTGAGTAGCTTTCACCTTATTACAACATTGCCTAAAACAAATTGTGATAAAATGACACATGGAAATACTAAAAACAACTTGCTTTATCGGAACATAATTTTAAATTTTCCAACTTTTGCGTTCCGCAGCAGAGACTCAACTATGCTCTAAGTAAAACACGGTACTTAAAATAAACAAAAAAAACTTTAATGAAAATCTTGAAAACATGGTATTTAAAATAAACAAAAAACAAAAGCTTGACTGAAGTACACTGGAGTGAGTAGACAAAATTGTGACAGAAATTTAACAATTCAAACATATTCTAGTTGATGCTGTTGTTCAATTTTATGCGCATTTTGAGCTAATTCACGTTATTCGTTTGATAATCGCATTGCATACAAACGATTTTATTTCTACGACGCAGTACACAACTGACGAATAAGGGAACATGTAACATGCTTTTTTACCAGCTCTGAAATTACTTAGTGTTTGAAGATTTACAACACAACTTCTTGCAAGCCGGGTATCAAATGCCAGGGAGCAGGTGGTATAATTTCTCAAGACAAATCGTTGTTGTCGGCCATGCAGCCCAAACACAACTTCTCAGTTTTCAATAACTTAAAGGAAACAGAAAAGTTTACACAGGCATTTGCTGCTAATTTTAGTTTTTTTTTATATTGCATTTGATTAATGAATTATCAAGTTTGATATAAATTTGAGAACGTAATTACAGAAACAGAGCGCAATTGTTCTTAGACACTTTAGAGTATAACTACGTTCAAAAGCGCTCAGTGGTAGTTAGTTACTGAGTTTGATTTGCTGGTTTCACCTAATCATGGAAAGATTGCAGACACCATGCGAGAGAAGCAAGTGAGGTGACTATCAACAGCTCATGATGCATTGAAAAATGATCACTTTGCTTTACCTTCAAACAAACACGGGTGGTCTAACAAACAACCTTGTAAAAATTAATTGCTTTTCTACACTTTTACCAGGGCAAGGTGTTGCTTTCACCATCATGAAATCCATTTAAAATATTAATTGTTGTTTGACGAAGCTGCCGCGGCACGGGAAAATATTGTAACGAACGAGGGGTGGATATCCGCCGAAAGCGCACGATCCTGACAGTCATTCATTAATTTCAACCGGAAGTCAGTTCTTAGTTCCGTGATCCACAAAAAACAACCGTGATCCATAAAATTTCCTAGCTGGCATTCCCGTCCGGCAAAAGTTACGTTAGCTACGCATAGGCTGGCACTCATGCAATGGGTGATGATGGCGATGACGAAAAAGCAAGAAAAAAGCGAGGAAGATTGAAAAGAGGCAGAATGCATCTGGTGCAGTGAAACTCGCATTTCGTATTTATGACTAGAGGGTGCAACATTACTGAGTGAGCAGTCAAAATTTTTGCTGTTTAGAAAATTGTGAAGTACAGTAGGTTTAAATGCCGACGTTTCAAATTGTTGCTGTAGGAGCAGCTTTCAAACAAAATTTCAACATGGGTACACGAATAGCGGAAGTGCTGAATAGACTTATAATGAAAATCACGGCCAAGGAAAACGATATGAACGGCATTTTGCAGACGTTCAGATATCTCCTGCTATCGTTAATTTGCAATGCACTGATAACAGGAGTTATGGAAAGGTCTGCAAAATGTCGTTCATATCACTTTCTTTGGCCGTGATTTTCGTTACAAAATTTCAACAAAACATGAAAACCTATTTAAGATCGTAAAAACAGCAGCTCTTTTGACTTTTTTCGTTCATTTTGAAAGTTTTAGTCCATGAGAAAACTGTTTGCGAAAATTGAATGGCCAGATCCACTTAAACAACTTTCGTGTATTTTGCAGGCTTCTAATGTAGCTGCAAGCGGCAATTAATTTGTTTTTTCAAAGCTCGCCGCAACCTGGCTAACTTTTACACCAACATTGGTAGAAATGGTTAGCACCAGAAACGACCGACTCCCTTCGGTAAATGGGAATGGCATGAGGCATCCCAAGTTGGATCGCCAGGTGTCTACTGCGTCTTCAAGGGCCCGGCGCTTGGAGAATTGGATCGAGTGCAGGTTCATCCTGACGGCCCTCTTCTTTTTCGGGATGATGCATCAGTACATGATGAGAGCGAATTTGAGCGTGGCTATGGTTGTGATGGTCGACGCTAAGCAGATGATGCACAGCAAAAACCGCACTGTGCCGGACTGCGGAGGTCAGGTACCGCCAGTGGTGGTGGCGTCAGATGAAGATACAAATTTCACCGATTTGAATGAGGAAGTGAGTAGTTTTACTCGCGGGCGTACGTTGAATTTTGTAACAACATATTCCGTGGAAATCGCATCTAATTGATAAAACTGCAAGTATCACATTAATGAACTTGTAATATACGTAACATACACATTCCCAAAATTATTAGCCTTGTCAATGGCTTGAGCAACTACTTACTGTAGATCCATGCTAAGCATACTTGGCATTTTGAAAAAAATTAGTTGGTTCGCTGTTGCTTGTCTTTGTTGGAACTAAGCTTACTTAGCAAAAGTTTATAAACAAATTGCGAAGTCAGGTACACTTGCGTAGTAAATACTTTTTTAACCGATATTTGAGAAACATTGGGCATAATATTGGTCAAATGGGTGCCAAGGGTTTCAAGCAAACTTCGGGTGGCAAATAATATCAGCCTATTCAGAAAACGTTTTAAAATAGCAGTCCTCGTGAAAACCGAAAAACATTGCAAAAGTTAATTTTATCAAACTAAGTAAACGTTTATAAAACTAGACGGCTTTCATTTTTATCAGCCTGGCTCATCGAACAAAGCTCGAACATTCGAGTGGGACGCTTCTACACGCGGATGGATTTTGGCAGCATTTTTCAATGGATACTGGACAACGCAGATCATTGGAGGATTTTTAGAGCACCGATTTGGCGGAAAGATTGTTTTTGGAGGATCTGTTTTCATTGGGTCTTTGCTCACTCTTCTTACTCCTACTATGGCAAATTTAGGACCCGGGCCATTGATAGCCACAAGAGTCCTTCTTGGGGTTGTCCAGGTATGGCTTCAAAATAATTGTGGTTGCGTCAAAATTCGTTTCACGTTGTTAAGATCAAACTTTGCAGGATTTGGTGGAAGCCGTGCATTGCGTTGTGTACCATTTTCTTACTGGTACAACCCTGCAAAGTTTTGTAATAGTTCTCTGCAGAATTGACACTTCAATTAATTTTAGAGGAATTTGCAAATTTTCTGAGTAAATTCTTCATTTCTTCTCAGCAACATGAACCGTTGGGGAATCTTTTACTATTTGAACAACTTAGGGCGCAAATTTCGTCAAGTATAGCTTCTTAGCGTTAAACCAGGTGCTGATGGCTGTCTACACGGTTTTACTGCATTCAGTGCAACGCAACTGATTGATTTTTAACATTATGTGCTAGTTTTCAAAAGCTGTTTTTGAAATTTCAAGACGTTACACTTTTGTTTTTACGTGTGGCGCTTGCGAAACAAACGTTTTTAATCAACAACAGTTCAAAAATTGCAAAACATATCTTCAAAGACCAACAAATGTTGCCCAACAACAGAAACAAAAGTGTTTCAAAAATTCTTCAAACGTTTTATTCCATAAAGGAATCATTATCTGCAAGTAGATCGATACTAATCAAGATGAGTAACGGTTTTAACTTATTTAGCAAGAGCTTAAGTTTTGCTGCGATGTGATGTGTCAATGCTTTGTGCATATTGGAATAGATATGTATTGAAAGTAACAAATTTCGCAAAACGCTTGCCGAAAGCAAAATAATTTATTACTGGTAAAACTCCGTTAATTTGAATTGTCTCGTAGAAGGAAAATTGTTTCGTAAAGTTGCATGAAACAACAGTGTGTTCTCATAGTCCTTTCTCAAATCAGGGTCCGATGTACCCATCTCACCACGGAATGTGGGGTAAATGGGCTCCCCCTCTGGCTAGATCGCGCCTCATATCCATAGCGATGACAGGTGAGTTGCGTGCGTCGAGTTTATCACCCATCAGCTTTGCAATTTTGCTTAACAAAAAAATTTTTTATCGCACAATAAATTATCTTCAAATTTTCAAAACATGAAAAACACTTCTATCAATGTTGGTTCGTTGACAGCTGAAGTTAGCGTTTATTTGCTTGGGACATCTATCAAGTATTATGAAACCACATCATTGACAAAAAATGAAGAAGAAAACTATTACGTATATTTTTGAAACTATCTTGCAACTCGGTAGCGCGCAAGCGCTTTATTTCCTGCGCATTGTTTATCCAGGCGAGTACCATCTTGCACCTCAGATTAGTTCAACCTGGACGGAAAGTATTTCGGTTTTGATCGTTGTTGCAAAAATTTTCTTAGAATTGCATTTGAAATCCTCTGAACACGTTTCAAAACATGCAATCCACAGTAAATAAGCAATAAGCACCGATTCAGCTTCCTTGTTCTGCTTGCTTGTGGACACTGTCTAAGGCGGTGTTTCCAATCAGTCGGCATGTTGTGACGTTGTATTGGCTTCTCAAAAGGATTTAAAGACAAATATGTTCCAAGCGTCTTAGGAGCACAATCGCTGAGATTCGCTTCTTTCAGAAATGCTACGCATCTATTGTAGTTGTTGATAAATAGACCAATATTCAAAGCATGAATGTGTGATGGAAAACCAGAGAGTATCAAAAAGTTAAAATATCAGCTCGTCAAGAGCAGATGCTTTGTAAACCTGAAGTGTCTTTGACATGAACGAAGGTGCTATTATAGCGGTGGAATCGATTTTACCTCATTAATATATGCTCATTGTGGTGCTACTGACTCGATGGAGACATAATTTAAGTTAACGATATAGGCAGTCAAGTATTGTCATAGATAAAATAGAAAAAAAGAGAAGCAAGATGCTAAAGTTCAAAAATAAATAGAGCCCCCCGACATAAACATATTTTATTATTTATTTTGTGAACTTCTGACAGGCACGAACATTGGAACAGCTCTCGCCTACAACTTGTCGGCATATCTTGCAAGGCACGGGTTTGCAGGAGGCTGGCCATCTGTGTTCTACGTCATAGGTAAGTAAAGGCCCAGAAATTACTGACTTTAATAAAATTCAGCACCAGCTAATTCAACTCTAGTTGATTGAAACGAAATGCTTCACGCAGCATTTGACTGCAAATGCAATTAAAGGTATTTGCTCTAATTAATTATTCGTGTTACAAAAACACGTCCTCATATTTTTCACATAATTGCTTGAAATGCCGTTTATATGAAATAGGAACGTTTAGCACCATCATTTGTGTTATGTTTTTTTTTCTGAAAGTTTGTTACTTGCATTTTGTCTCATATAAAATTTTGGCAAACCCACTGATAGACTGCCCATATTTCGGTAACTTTGGTCGGCTTGACGTCTTTTGATAAAATCACCACACTATTTACTTCATGTGTGTTTTTGATGGCATCGGTCGGCCACAGAAGTTTCAAACATCATCATTACTCAGTGCAGTCTAATGTATTTTAACTTTACATTGAAGCTAATCCTTCGTAAAACGGGCTCAGGCGTTAAACCTAAAAGCAAAATCTTAATTACACGACCCAAACATCTCTTGATTTTCAGGCGCTTCTGGATTAGTGTGGAGTTTGTTTTGGGCCATTTTCGCGTTTGACACACCGGCAAAGCATCCCCGTATTTCTGAAAGAGAAAGGAGATACATCGAACAGTCAATAGGGACAAGCAACACTCACGTGAGAGATGTTTTACCTGCTGTTTTCATTGCAACATGTTTTGGTACGTTCACGCTGGAGGACGCAGTGATTTTAATTGCATACATTTTCAGTGAAATTTATAGAAGATGCGGTGGTTTTAGTACTCTGTTGCTCATAGTCTGCATAACATAGGTGTTTACAGAAAACATGCATTCAACCTGAAAAAAGACACATTTTGAGCAACGTGATAGCAGGTCTCAATGGTGTAGACTAAATGCCAAAGTGGATATGTGGTTTCAAGCCACGTCACGCACGATACAGTTTTTTTTTGTTTATGTGTTTGGTAAACTGCCTTTCAGCAAAGCATCGATCGCGAGCAGCCACAAGCCTGTAACAGCAGATACTATTTGGGTACAGAGAAGCTATTAATTCTTGACTGCAATGGAAATTCTCTTTAGAAAAAATATTGCCATATAACAAACCTGTAATCAATTCCAGAACCGAACCTTTGACACGAAAACGGAAACGTGCCATTAAATTTTGTCATACTGTTGGCAAAGAGCTCACATCAGCTAAAGAAATGGTGGTATTTGATAAAAGATAGCCCCTCCCAAATGAGAGGGTGCCAGTTCCTATGGCCCCATAATACCATCTACGCTCTGGATGATGATTGCTGCTATGTTTTGTGCAAACCTTTTTTGCTGCTAAATTGGCAGTCGCCATGGTATAAACGAGTCACATAAGTACCACTTTATAACCGAATAGTGAAAATGTGAATATGCGCACCAGATAAATTTCGAAGTACTGATAAACATGTGTTTTGACTTTTGTTGGTAATAAGAAAACGTAAAGAAATAGGTCAACGGTAGACGCATTTAAGATGCTTCGGCATGATTGTTTCTACTAGGGTTCAAAGGCTAAAGTTTCCTATTTTTTCAAATAGCTTGTTTTAATGGTGATCTTGCTTTTGTCTTTAGTCGAAGAAACCTGAAATTCCTTGGAAAGGAATTTTCACGTCTCCAATATTTTGGGGCCTTTTTCTTGGACATTTCTGCTCAAACTACGGCAACTACAACCTTCTGACCAACTTACCATCATACATTGACCAAGTTTTTGGACTGGACGTAAAAACAGTTGAGTCATCAACAAATTTATGTGACAATTTCACATATTTAGTTAGAAAAACAGGCGAAGATTCCCTTAACTGAAGCTAATCGACAGTACTGCACAAAATTCTACGGCTACTGGGGTTGAATTTTCGATGGCAACGGATACTTAAATTCCGGATGAATCTTTCGCCGATGAAATGATCCAGCTCTTGTTTTACTGAAGGAGTTGACACACCAATGTCTAAGTCGAAGTATATGTGTGTTTTTGCTTTAAATTGGTAGTTGCAGTTCAGAACAACATTCATTTCCCTTATTTGGCAAATGAACGGTACACTAGCATAATTTCAAGTGGAAAGAGCATACTACAACTTTACTATTTGAATAAGATTTGCGCTGACGCGCAGTGGTTCTGCTAAGGAAGCGTTTACCATATTTTCATACTTTCCTATAGAGCATTTCGGCTCTAATTATCACTGGGTACAACGAGAGTTATGTCAGGGGTACATTAATTTGTGGTTAATTCGTGACGTTCCCTAAGTTTGTAAATTGTGCACTCTGATACTAACGTTTATTCTGTTTGTACTAATTTCGGCCAAAATCAAATTTACAACATTTTCTCTGAATACCTCAGAAGGTCCTAAACCTTAAGGCCTCTGAAACGCATCTATGTGACATATCTTTTCATTCATTCGTAAGACAGACATTGCTGTAAACCTCAACTTGTCTCTCATAACTAAGAGACAAACACCAGATAAATAACACGAAATTAATAAGTTGCGTTAATATCATGTATGTACACCAGGTCAAGTTTCAAATATACACTAACATCATGTATCTATCTGACATTCACAAACACAGAACTTTTATATTGCTTACTGGGGTAAATACACTGCGAACAATACGCGAAAGAAACAGGCGCTGCCTGGAAAACGTCACACATGCATTTCTGCAATGTCGTCGTCGAATATGGTCAGAGTGTTGTACTTTCAAGGAAGTAATTTACATATTCCAAGAAACGGATCATAAATTTTACGTGCATTACCCTTAAATGTTATTTGCAGAAATCGATGGAAATTAACATGCTTCAAGCAAATCAACACTTGTTGAAACAGATTTTTTTATGCGAACATGCTTGGCCATAGGCAAGACGTATGCATAAACGCTTCAAAATCCTAAAATATTTTCTTGTGGAATGGGTTGCTTGTGCTATCAAAAAGTTTAAAGAATGTATGCTCTCCGCGCATTTGCAGTACACCACGCGATAAAGTGACAAAGATTCACTTCTTGAAGCATAATTCTTTGTTATTGAAATATGCAGTTGAGATGCTCTTGAATGCAGTTGTACAATTTGACAACTCTGGGTAAAGGTATAATACTTTAGTGAGACTAAGAAACTTAGTTTTAGGGAAGAAATTTAATAGTGGGAGTGAAGTTCTGACAAATTTGGCATGAGGCTTTACATAANAGGAGGCAAATGAGGCTGCCCTTCTATAACTTTGACTACGATTTTAGAAAAAAAGTGACAAATGTCAGTCTATGTNTTGCAGAACAGCGCTGTTGCTGGAATACCTTTCATATCTGTGTGGTTTTTCACAACTGCAGCCGGATGGACAGCAGACGTCATACGAGAGAGGAAATTGATGTCTACCCTCAATGTCAGAAGAATTTTAATTGTTATAGGTGAGACGATTAATTCGATCTTCGTCGTGATTTTCGAAACTGGAATAGTTATATCGCCAAAGTGTTGCTTTGCACGTCGTTAAAAGATAATTGAAAGCAGTTCATTTAGCGGAGATAAAGCTTTTCTAATTTTTGTCACATTTCTTCTGGACGAGACAACATATTCACCAAAATTTTCTTGATGTTCTTAAACTATGCGGCCGTTTTCGACAGGGTGGCATTTCACTGTAGATGAAATATAAACTGAAGAAAATTTTGCGGACTGTAGTTTCAAATAAATTAAATCGTTCGTTTTGCTTTAAGTTCTGTTGACTCGCAAATGATTGTTAATAGAGAAGCAATATTGCCTGTGGACAGAAATTCGATAGTTAATTATTTAACCTGGAGCTGAAAAAGTTTTGTACGTATAAATTTATTTGATAAATAATTATGCGAAGCAAAGTTTTCCACTTTGAAGCAATGGAACAAAACGCTTTTTTGATGTTCCATCACTAATTTGCCTTTCCGTGGCTTTTACGTTTTTGTAATGCATGCTCACCGTAATTATGGTAATTATGAAATCACACAGTAGATGTTCACTCTTTTACTAAAAGCGTACGAAACATTTTCTTATGAAAAGCCACAGTGTGGCAAGAAGCCATGTCGAGTCTCGCATGCAATTGTTAGTGTGAGTCTGTTCCCTGTCTGATTGCCAAAAGTTGTGTAAAGCTAAAAATTAAGCACATGCATGTGTTTATTTCTAAACTAAACTAAGCTTTTTACATGTATAGCTCAGTTCGTCCCTGCAGCATTCCTCATCGCTGCCGGATATTTGGGATGTAGTCCATTTGGTGCAATTGCTATGGTCAGTCTAGCGGCCAGTTTTGGAGGATTCGGCGTTCCAGGCTTTAAGGTATAAAGATTTTTTTGATAGTCCATCTGCATTTTATTTTTGTACTGCGATGAGCTTTGCAATGAGAGCACCATTAAGATTTGGCAGCTACGCCGCAAAACTATTCCAGCAATGTTTTGACAAAAATTTAGTAACCAAAGATGATGGAAAGAAGAAGAAAACATCGCCTGCTTTCCCAAAGTATGACTTATGTTTATTGGGATAGTTCCCAACCAAGAAACTTTCCCAACTTGTTGGTGACGTACGTTTACGTTAATTCCTAAATTGCCTTTTGTCTGCTGCAAAAAATGATGCAAAAAAGAATGTTGGCCTTTAATGAATGAAAAAGCGGAAAAAAAATTTCATACTCATTTTTATTCCGATGCTTTTCAGGTCTGTCATATTGAAATCGCTCCTCGTTATTCTGGTATTCTTTACTCATTCACCAATACTTTCGCCACTATCTCTGGACAAGTGGCTCCCCTCGTCGCTGGTTACGTCACACAAAGAGTGAGTCCAACTTGATGTTTTCTTGAGAAATATCTATTTGCAATGGAAAAGCTTGCAATTGCGTACGAGCACAATTTTTGTGCTGCGGGTTTAATATTTATTCGTCCCAAGGAACTAATTGCCGCATGAAGCTGAAACGAACAAATTGAGACTGATGAAATTGCATATTAAGTACTATCCCTACCTTCATGATGCAGATTGCCGATCCTCGAGAAGCATGGAAAGTGGCGTTTTACGTCGGTGCCGGAATATCCGCGATCGGAGGAGTGATTGTGCTGGCGACTCTGAAAACAGAAGTGCAAGATTGGGCCAAGATGGAAGACGACTTCTACGATACAGAAGACACAAAGAAAAAACGCGAACCAAGCATCACTCCAACAGAAAACGATGAAAGTGGAGAAACCTTTTTCAAATCAGGCCCAGTTTGAAGCTTGCCTATGCTGAGGGGTGGTATTAAATTTTCGAAATTAGCAAGCATCGTTATCAAACTCTTTCTCGCTGTACGTTTTGTCAACAAATGTCTTCGTTTAGAGCATTATGTCTCTGAATAATTTTTGACTGGACTGAAGTTGGCCACACATTCTTCTTGTAAATTTCCCCACACCCATACAGCATGCATTGCTCAATGCAATGCGCTCAAATGCGTGCTTACAACGCAAGAACTTTTGCGTTTCAATTCCTGTCTGTACAAAACAAACTTGTTTTGAGGTTTAGAGTTTTAGGTGCACTTCAAAGTTAACAAGCTGTTTTTTCATTTTATGTTCATTTGCTAATTTATCGGTTCCCAGTTACATTGATTCTTATGGTAGTCGCGTATCAACAAGATCTACACTGAATTTGCGTTTACCACCATAAATAACACATGATATAAAAAATCATTGACAAAAAATCTTGACAAAGAGGCTAAAAAACAAAAGCCAATTTCGAGCTTATTTGAAATGGGCGAAAAGTGCCCCATTTTTCAATTACTTCACTTCAAAAAAAAGAAAAATGAAACAAAAGTAGGTATTTTGGGGTTCGATAAGAACTTCCTCGATCTTCTAAATGAGGTGTTGTGTCTGCAGAGAACGTGCAGGTGCAAGTTTTTTCCAATAATGTTAATGTGCTTTCATCATTGTGTTAGTTGCCATAATTTTTATTTAGCGAAGTACGTGTTAGCGCTTTCGTGAGGTCCTAACATTCAAGTGAAAAAAGCTTGGTATTATGTAAATAAGTTTAGGATGTAGCATTTTTTTCCTTCACCAGTATAAAATCTTTGAAGAGAGACCTATATTTTTCTATTTAATCTAGTGCATTTACTTTCGCCTTAAGTGTTACTGTGAATGTAGTGCTGCAATTCATTCACTGGTTTTGACTTAGCTGGCTGTACATAACCTTTTACCTTGTACAAGATCCAAAAATTTTAATGTTGAGACCAGCATTTATCTTAGGAGCACTGCAGTTTTGTTTTCACTTGACAAGGGTTTAGAAAGCACCTCAGGCAAGAAACAAAAATCTACTGCAAAGTGTATATGGTGTACTATCATGCATGTTCAATCAAAGATGTACAGTCGACATTCAGACGTTATAACGAGTTTAAGTTCCATGCTTTCAAAATGTTCGTCTTTTGCGATAATGAGCAATTAAACCTTGAGGAAAGTTCATTTTGTGTAGATTTATATCCGAAATCGACCAGTTATTTCTTGTACTTTTATTTGTACTTGATGATCCTATGGACATTACTGTAAGGCGTTGAATTGCATATCACAAGAAAAGAAGTATTGCAGAAAAAAAAAGGAAAAGGTTTTATCATGAGGGATTACCACTTTTGTGATTTGCGGAATGTTTCCGTAAAAATGCAACTTTTAAGAAACAGTTGCTTTTTGGGCATGTAATAATGAAGGTTGATTTGCGGAATGTGAGGATAATCAGACTGTATGCAGGAGGGATAGTTTGCATTTAGAGGCCCACACTTAGTTTAAAAAATAATTTACATCACAAGTATTGCCCCATGCAAACGAAAACCACAGCAGCACTAGTAAAAGTAGAAAAGTAGATAACTGTGATTTGTTGAAAATCTTATGAATATTTCTTTTTGCAACAGGGCATGGTTTTGTGGATTTTTTTCCTTATTTAAAGCTCAAAGTTTTACCAATGCTTGTTCAATATGAAATGTTTACTTGAATATTCAAGCCATGTATTTCATGAAGAACTTGGTTAGCCATCTACCAATAACAGTGAAATAAACTGAAAATAATTGTCGGACATGCTAGATAAAAACCTCATCATTTGACAGAAAAAAACAATGACTTGTGGCTAAGTCAGTGCTTCCCAAACGTTTTTTCCCGTGCCATCTAATCACCTCGAAAGTCGATATCCCCCATGTGGTATTATATATAATTTTTTTGATTTAAGAAGTGAAATCCATTTCGATTAGGAAGCTCAAAACGCCGATACCTTGGTTTCAACTAGTTTTGGAAACAGACCTCGTCAGTCTGTCTCAATGCCCCCCCCCC
>JGI24021J15306_10005028_pt1 | contig 15570 bp, 9 predicted proteins | sample Ectturendosymbi1_FD_15306 | JGI IMG/M metagenome (IMG submission 15306)
TCGTGCCCACCCAGATACCTAAAACCCATATAGACACCGGTACAGTATATGCGGCTTACATTAAATTTTTAAATCTATCTCATGCGGCTTACATTAAATTTTTAAATCTATCTCATGCGGCTTACAATCAAGGGCGGCTTACAATCGAGTAAATACGGTAACCACATTTCAGCAATAAGTCTCCAAAAGGTCAGCGAAGTCTAATCAATTTGCGATTTGCTTCACTTGGAAATCGATTTCACGCAATTTTACGCGTCGTCATCCAAACAGAACTGCGTCGACCTTTTGGAGACTAATTGCTGATTTGCAGCAATTAACGATCAATCGCCGACAACGTAAACAACTAAACAAAATAATTTTTTTACGTGACAACGTGATTTTTCAAACAGACACAAAAACACCTGCAACGAAGCGCTCGGCACATCCAATGAAAAGAGACAACGTATCACTTCGTTCTGTTTCAAACCATTCCATCGAGCGACAGGTACTCTCCAGAACTTACCCACGGAACTCGGCAAGTTCTTCCCCGTGTACGAAAAGCAGGTGTTGTCCGTGAAGCATGCCGCTTTCGTGCTGCGAGTGACCTGGCACGAGAGTGTCTCCAAGTCGATCTTGTTTGGCTTGATCTTGCTGACCGCGACCAGCTTCACGACTGGCCTCGCCCTGCGGACGCACACGCAAGCACGCTGTGACGCTCAGCGGGGAAGGAGAGGTCAAACGAGTGCAGGCGGACAACAGGAAGAAGTGGCCGCCGCCGTTGCGACCTAGTTCTGAATATAAGTAACGCTTTTCGGCCCAACACTCGCTTCCACTTTGAAGCGCATTATCCGTTTCCCTTATCACGACGCTAAAGTTCGGAGTTGGGTGGAAACCTAGTCAGCATCAAGTGTCCAGTCACGCGCATTGGCGCTGTTTTGCGCTCTGTAAGCCACAGGCCACGGCCTGACACATTAAGGGTGTGGAAAGATTTCCTGGTCCGTTTTCATCTACACGCCTGCGAAAGGCAGCGTTCCCACCAGGGAGGAAAGGCGTGTTTTCCAGCATTGAATCAGCCACAAGCGGCGTTTCGCCGAACAATTTTTTTTCACAAATAGTGCTGCTTTTCACCAAACGTGTTGCTTTCGATGAAAAAGAATTTGTAGCAGGTTTCATTAAAAACCGTTCACAGTTTTCAATGGAACCTGATACAAATTCCTCTTCGCAAAGCATGAAACAAAGCTCGGCTGGAACACGAATCAAGCCAGGCTTTCTTCTGGTTCACGGTGGGATTTCTCATAACACAAAATTTGACGCTTTCCCTTTTATGACAACTCACACTAAAAGAAACGATTTAAAATAACAGCACTGTTGGGGACCGCCTTCACTGGCACGAAGACACCAGACCCAGTGAAGCCTGATGCGTAAAAAATCCGTTTGCCTGGTTGCTACGCAACAAACGACGTCATAGGAGCAGGAAAATAACAAGACCCTGGCTGAAGTTGTTGACATATTGAGCGTTAGTCAACAGCGGCAATAAACGTACCGTACAAACGCTTCAGTGCAGGCATCGACCGATCGACAAGCAAACTTACCTTATCACAACAGCGTGGTCGGAAAGGTAAGCACCGACAACCACGTCCTTGTAGCCATTATCGTCCAGGTCTTTTCCTCCTTTCGCGGAATAACCAAAGCCTCTCATTTCGCCGCCGGCCGGCATTCTGCCAGTGGCTTGGAGCTGTGCTCCGTGTATGATTTGGGACGGATACGGCAACGCGCCGTTGGGTCCGCCGTTGAAAACGTACAGGGCCCCGAATGGCTGCTTCAGGTCGGCGTAGGTCCCGTTCACTTCGTACGGAGCGCCGACCATAAAATCTGTTGCGGAAATCACTCTTATTGTGCAGGGCTGGCGTGTCGCTCGAACTGCTTTCGCTCTGCGCTTCAAACGAAGGAGCGAGGGACAGAGCGAGCGTTCGTTTCCAGGAGTTTTTGTCTCATGGCTTCGACAAGCGAGCATCACGGAGTACACCGAAAAAAAGAACAGTGACCCGCGGAAATTTAGACCTTCACACCGCAAAGTGCCCAACCCCTCGTTTTCTACACATATCGCCAACACCAGAACAAAAAGTACCAGACTTTCGAACTTTTAACAAAAAATTATATTCGTTTTTGAATGACCCTAACAGACATCCCCGGGTCAGTAGAATATTCTACAAAGAAGCACGTGCTAAGACCACTAACACTGAACAAATGAGGTACAACCGCAACCACTGAGGTACAATCGGAACAATTGAGGTACAACGGCAACCGTAAACAATGTAGTACACCCGCAACGATGACTGGACATTGTTGCTTCTTTCAACTCGTAGCTTCATCGCTTCTCGATGACGGGCGTCAAAATTAATCTGCGTTTTTTTTTTCGAAAAGCGTTTTCACAAAATCAGATATCTGCAACTTTACATCCAGGCGTAAACAGAGAGAAGAGTCACCAACTCGCTACGTGCTAAGATTCTTGCAGAACATGCAACTGACTCGTCGCGTAGCGAAGAAGCTACGAGTTGGAAGAAGCAATCATGCTTTTTCCCAACCAACGTTGCGAGAACCTTGCAAGGACAGCAAGCGTACCTTTGTATCCATCATTGTTGATGTCACCCAGTGACGTGATCGCGTGACCGAACCTGGCCATGCTGACGTTGCCGTTGATGATGGTGGGAGGTGAGAACACCAGGTGGCGTTGCACGCTCGCTGAGCTTCCTTCTTTGAAGGTAAAGTAAAAAATTCTTATTCTTTGCAATTCACCGTCCAAGAACGGTTCGCGCGCGGTGCTTGTCATTGACTCGCCACCGTTGCCGAATCAATTGCGAAAGTGGCCGCGCGGCTCACGACGTAAGCAAGCTTGGGTGGGCGCCGCAGGCCACTCGTGACGAGTATGAATGGAACTGAACTGAACTCACAGCCCAACCGCTAAGAGAGCAGAAATACTTAAACCAGGGACGAATCCAAGCGCGTTTCAGCAACAGAAACGAATTTCAAGGAGCTCTGATTCTTTTGATGAAGTATTTGCAAGTTTCGAAAAAAACATGGCCAAAACAATCGCGGTGAACGTTTCTGATCCTCGACAAAAAATCTTTTGAGCTTGGACTTCTGGAAAAGCCCAATATGATATTTTCTTTGCAGCCTGATCAACCACACAGCAGCACTACGGTTTGAGAAAAATTTAGTAAGAGAGCCTTGATGGCTGTTATGCTGAACGTAGATGAGCATTGATCAGTGAGAACAACACGACGGTTGACCCGGTATGAACTCTGAACTACAAAAAAATGCAACTTGTTTATAAAAAAACGAATTAGCCCTCGCATCTTATGAATTAAAAATGAAACAGCCCTCACATCTTATGAATAAAAAATGAAACAGCTGCCGCCTCATTTCAAGCAATCTGCAGCTTGAAAGCAAGCTGTAAAATTTACATGAGATAGCACTGTTCAGTGTTCACGCACTTTCGATAACGAATAAACTTTTCTACTTGGTTAGTTTGAGGAACATGAAGCTTTCATACAGTTTTGCAAAATAATGGAAATTGTTTAAGTTTTTTTTCAACGCCACGACATTCGCTGCTTGCATTTTGCAGTTGACAATAGGTCAACCGGTGCTTTCCCAGCTTGCATGACGTGTCGACGCGCTGATGCTATAAATAAATCAAAAGACGCACTACACAAAAAGCATTCAAAGGTTGTTATTTAATGCCATTCTTTAGCTGGATATAAGCTTGTGACGTCCTTGTCATTTCAAAATGACACCACAGAGGATCGCGACGCCCTAGTTCGGAAATTTTGCGTTAAACTAAAGCGACCTACGGGCATTGTTGTGAACGCAGAAACTGGTTTTGGAAAGCTGGCAGAGGAAGGCCAGACAGTTTTAACTTAAGGCCGATATAAAAAGAATTTAACAAAAAAATAAAAAACATAAACAGGTAAAAACAGAAAAAATGAAGTGTTGCAAACAGAAATAATGATTTTAACCGAACAGAAAAACAAATTCGACAGACGTAACAAAAAAACAATCGATAAACGTCATCGCATGCCTCAATCTCACGTTTGCATTGATAGTGGGCGGCGAAAAAAATGAAGGCTTGTGGTGCTTCATTCTTTGAAGGCAAAGTAGAAAATTTAGTATTTCTTTGCAACTTACCAGCCAAGCGATCGAAAACGTGGTTGCCAAATAAATGTCGCATTAGTTAACCACGGCTGAGTAAAAGGATGTGTTACGGAGATACAATGAGTTTTCTTGCTTTGTTTTTATACTTTTCACAAGATTAAGCACGTATGTTCATAAAGCATTTATACCGCAACAAGCTGCGCTGTCGCTATGGAAACAAGCTTCCGCGTCTTTCGAAAACATAACGTCGCAACAGCTTTGAAAAGACGCAGGTTCTCAGTTCGAGGTCGCGCAAACGACTCTGAAAACGAAGGAGAAAAAAGCCCTCGAGCAAAGCGTTCCGTACCCGGCTCCTGGTAGTAGATGTATATCCGTCCGATTTCCGGTTGTTTTCTTTCAAAATCCGAGTAGAGCGGTGAACCGACCACGATGTCGTCCAAGCCGTCTTTGTTCAAATCCACTACATTCAGTGCGTGGCCGAAGTACTCTCCCACCTGAAACGTTCATGTCACTGAGTGCAGCGAGAAAAAAAATCAGCAAGCAACGAATTTATGCGAAATAAAATGGAAGATCTCGTGACGCGTGGAAAAGCGAAACACGCAACAAAAAACAATGTTTATTGCAACAAAAAACTACTCATTGGGCTTTTACCCGAAAGCTAAGTTATTTTACGGTGCTGTGTGCAATAGCAGAAGAAAAATGGCAAGTAGTTGGTTTTTTAGGGATGCCAGGAATTGTAGCTACGATCATGGGGTCAATGATAGCCAAACCAGTGTGGTAAAAAATCATGACAACTATGAGCATAACCGTGAACGGTGGATCTACACTGCTATTAAATCGTCCAAATTTATACCTAATTCGCAGAATATAATTAACACTTAACACCCAAACATTTTGGTGAACGATGAATCCCGCATAATACCAGACATCTGCCTCAAGCCAGCTTCAGAAAAAAGCATAAAAATTTTTATGCCTTTAGCTTCGAGACCGAAGATTTTCAAAGAAATGCGTAGAAAAGATCAGTGTACAACTCAAGTTCTTGGTCTTGCTGCAGTCACGCGACATCAGCGTAGCAGCTCTTAAAATTTCCCCAACCGCCAGCATATCAACGAACTCCACTCAAACTTGAATTTTGGGCCATTACTGGATTTATGTCCCTCACTAAGACAATCTTTTTTAACAGATTTTCCCACATATGAAAGTCGAGTGTACTTTGTTTTTATTTCACATCTCCTTAGGTTGTTTTGCAAGAATGATTAAAAGTAACAGACTTGCGTTTGGGTGGATAGTTTTGTTTTTCTATAGCCACTCCAACGTGACTCCACATTCCTGCAGTGCAGCCTGAAATGTTTCGACTGACTTAAGTAAATAAAAACTTGTTTGCGCGACTCCACAGTCATCACCGGTTTTCAATTTCTATTAACAAAAGCAAATGTAAGCCATAACCGCACTTGGGTGCTTCGCAGCCGGACAAGCTCTTACTTACGCAAACTTGACAACCTTGCTACTCGCGGAAAATATCAAATAATGATCAATACCTTTTTCCAAAACCGAGCAACCGTGCTTGAAAAGGCATGGCCTGAAATCGTTGATGAAAAGAACAACGACACAAAAGATTGTCAGTTGCAGTGAAAATGTTCATTACTAGTTAGAACCTGTTTTATTTTTCGCTGAGACATTTCGGTCATTTGTCCCACAGTTGTATTAACACTCGCCCTAAAAGTGTTTTTAGCCTATATTTTCAAACATTCTGACTGAAATGACTTAATTTTTTTCGGTCATTTCAAAAGCGTTTCGGTCTATGACCGAAAAAAAATGGTTAAAACAAGTAGCAAAGCAGAGAAAACCGGTTTGAGCAATAACGCAATATGATGAATGCAACAGCGAATAAGCAATTGTTTTTCTCTAAGGCAGTGGTTCTCAACCTGGGTTCGACGGAGCAGTTTCAGGGGCTTGACGAAGGTCATCTGAAATATGACTATTTGGCTAAAAGTGTGGGACTACTGTATAATTAAATATAAACTGTTGAATGAGTTAATTTCAGTAACCCATTTTTATTTTCTGTTACATTGGGCAAAAAGGGAGTTCGACAAAAGCTTGGATATCTGCGTAAGGGTTCGGCGTGTTTGCAAAGGTTAAGAACCACTGCTTTAAGGGAAAAAAAGATGTCAGCGGTGATGTAGACACGGTCAGTCCTGAGCGCATGAAGACAAAAACAGCTAACAACTAAATCTGTAGTCGCCATGAACGTTACAAAAGCAAATTTAGTTGCAAAAACGCACTTTACGTAACAAACCGCGCCTCGGACAGGTTTTTAACAACATTTATTTAGAAAAGGATCAACAACTGCACGGTGCATGAACAATGACACAGACACGTCACAACGAAAATAAACACCGTTGCAAATACCTGCTTTCCGGTGAAATTCACCAGGGGAGCATTCATCATTTCGTCGTAAACAATAACCATGCCCAACAAGTCATAACCAAACCTCCTGGGAGCGCTCGTCACCAGCAAATTCAATTTGCTCCCCGTGAAGCCAGTGTCCACAGCATAGCCTGTTACGAGAAAGAGCAAAGTGCAAATCGCGCCATTATCGTCACAACCGAAATCGGATCACACCGCGCAGCAAAACGATCGCTTTGGGTGAGTGCAGGAGATAGTGGTAAAAACAAAGTTTCAGACTTGCTTAATCTGCTGTCATTTTGTTTACACAAACATTCAACGTGTCGTGGTAAGTTTTTCGTGTCGCATCACGGTTCATTGTTTGAACTGGTTGGAAGGTTTTCTTTGATGTAATCAATAAGTAAACTTATCAACTAAGAAAACCCGACCCTTACCCATGTAATTTCCGTCGTAGGTCTGTCTGTAATAGTCGTTTTCGGTCCATCCAGGAGGGACTTCGGGCTTAAACTCGGCTGTGTGAATGGGCAGGTCGCTTATGTTTTGTTTCAAGTTGTTTATCAGCATGATAGAGCCTTGGTTGTAATACGAGCCCAACGCTCCCAGAAGGATCTTGGACTGATCCTGTGAGAAAAAAGTGTGCTCACCAGTGTCGATCGCTTTTTTTGTAAAAAAAAGTGGTGGTAGAAAAAAAAGTGACGACCAGTGTCGTCGGTCGCTTTTTTGTGAACTAAGAGCTGTTTCAGTTGTACGCGATGAGATAAATGGAATGGCGAAATAAGTACGTAAATCGAAACTAATTGAAAAAAATTAAGCAGAAACGACAAAACATCATATCACGCACCACCTTGAAATTGCCCAAATTAAAATAACTGATTTTTAACTTCCAGTCATTGACGCAGGATTTAAACAGGGCGTGGTACAGTGTCACGCCAGTCGCAGCTTTTTGTTTGTTTTATTTTCCCGAAAATGTGTGACTTCTTTTGACTAAACTCTTCGTCGCAGAATTTCAAGGCGCGCAGCTGTTAACTTCCCAACGCTAACAAACTTTACTCTCGCTTCAGTACAATTCCAACACTTCACGAAAGCTGCGTTTGCAGGGTTTGCCTCTCAGAATCTTAGAGCGCACTGCTTTCATAACTTAGCCATGATTCTCACTGCACATATCCACATTTCAGCATCAAGACAGATGCGTCGCTGACGCGAAATCGATTTCCTAGCAAAGCAATTTGCGATCAGGTTCGGTTGTGTCACCTCAGTGGTGTCTTGATGCTTTATGAGCAGGTGTTGCATACAGACTTTGATGACTTGTTTAAATGCTCATAAAATCGCACGTAACACGGTTGAACAGCTTTAGAGGGAAACAGTACTTCAGGAAGAAGCCGGCGCGTCGCTGTGCTAATGTGTGCGAAAATCAGGGGGTGGATTAACTTCTTGATTCGCGGGCCGCACCGGAGTCTAAATTGTGGCAGGAGGTGGCATATCGGTAGCAGATGGATATATACGTCTTGCGTAAACCAATATAAACGAGAATGCATCGACGGAATTTCGACGAGTCCATAGGTCGGATCGAAGGGTTTTCCGGTATGTGGCCCTCGCCTGGCGGTAACTGACACAAACCTGTGTATTGCTGTACTTAACTTCGTTACAACTGAAATCACAACCACGCAAAAAAACTTAAACATCATTCAGAGATTGAGGTAATGCACGTGTACCAGAAAAAAAAGCAAGCAATTCTAAGAACAAGAACATTTTCTGAAAAGCAGAAACAAAATGGATGTGGTAGCGTTTAACTTACCACATCTATTATTCAAAGACTATAGAAATACACAACAACCAGTAATTTCCAAATTTTGCAATTTGTGTTGTAAGAGGCAGGCCGTTGGAAGTGATCCAACACTGCAATAACTGTAGAACTTAGGGGAAAAGTGGGAGTAACGGCATTGCAGTTCCGACATAGCTTCTGTTTNAAAGTTATGCTTACTAAAACTCCTTTACCTACAGAAATGCTGGGGAACGTAGTTTTTGAAACTAACTANCATTGCTTGTTTTCATGCAAGGAAAAGACATAAATACCTCTTTAATATCATGAACAATATCCAAACCATATCATTTCAACCAACCTTTGTGAAAGCAGCGCCGAAACCAGCTTGGCAGTAACTGTGCGAGCTCCCGTAGTGGGCGTTGAGGGACGTGCCCAAAGAGTTAATGCATGGTTGATACCGGTAGACATTTTTCTTTGGTTTGTTGAAGTCTTGCAGCATATAGCATATCCCCGTCGGATCGTAGTAAGCGTCAGATGTTCGCGTGGCAGGGGTCAGGTGAGCAAAAACAGGGGCGCACACCTGCGACGAATTACAGCTGTGATTGTTAGCTGGTTGAGCGCAACAATTAAAAGCAGGGTTGAGGAGTCGGTGTCGAGTCGCAAGGGGTCGGAGGTTTTTGGGTGGAGTCGGAGTCAGATTCCTAACAACACTGGGAGTCGAAGTCGGATTTTTTGTTTTTTGTCCGACTCCGGAACTCCAATCGAATCAATTTTTTACATCACACTCCAAGCTGAGAATTCGCGTTGAAATGGTACAATTTCTTTTGAAATTTTCATTGAAAGGAAAATTCTTGCTGTGTACCACGATTTCCATTCATTGCTAGTTGCTACAAAATTGTTGACAGCCAAACTTCACGTTAAGGAGTCGGAACCGATGTCGGAAATTTTGGAAAGGTCGGAGTTGAAGTCGAACATTGTACCTCCGACTCCGCAACCCTGATTAAAAGCCCTAGGTTTTCTGTAGGCTTTCGAGGAATCAGCCGACTAGGCTCTGCTTTCATCTTTTTGCGATGAAACTCCACTCCACAGGTGGAACAAGCAAGGAATCTCTCGCAAATTTTTAATAGGAATCAATTTCACGTAACACTACGCATCGTCAGTCCTTACATCTGCAAGCAGTGATAACAGGTGAAATGTTGAAAAGCTAAAACAAGAACAGAGAAAAGAAAACAACCTCAATACTGCAATGAATAAATCACACAACATCAGTTGCGACAGTTAAAATTAGAAATTGCGTCTTACTCAACTACATGCATTCACTGGAGCTTCAAAACGTACTGCAAAAATAACATAAACGTAATAAATCACAACACAAGCTGCGATGATTAACAATATAAAATATGTCTTTCTCAGATCAGTGCGTTCACTAGAATTTCGCTTTACTGAGCAAGGCGACGCTTCCATTTAGCTTGAAACAAGACGCCGTATGATCCAGAGCTTCTGCAGAATGCAAAAGTTCTGGTTGAGCACATCGTGGAAAATATTAGAGTAAAATACCCGGATAAACATAAAAAGTGTCGAATCAGTGCGCTGGCGGCAACTTCTGCAAGTGGTGCTTGGCATAGCACGTAGCATAGCAATCGAATCGGCCAATTTATTACAGGTTAAAACGAATGCCCCACTTTAAACTAATCTACAGCACATCAAGTAACTCTTTGTCCGAGATAACAGTAAAAATTACTTGGGTGCATTTTATTCGTTCAACTAGACCATTTGTCACACAATCAATTGTTGTTCTTTAGTTTGCAAGAAAATGCTTGTTTTGTTTAAAAAGCATGATCAGTATCTGATCTCATCAAATCAACATTTTTAATGACGAAAATGCTTTTGTCGGAAATTTCACGGTTTCTCACAGTATTTTAGAAGTTCTTCGTCTATGCGAAATGCATTAACGAGTCCAAAAGCAAAGTTCAGTCTCCAAATTATACAAACAAAATGTATAGGCCATGAAATCCAGTTTCTACAAATGCAAGGTTAAAAATGCAATATTACTTTAAATTTGCTTTGTTACACCGAAGTAAGCTAATTATCTCTTATCAAACCTTGAAACATGGACATTAATGTGAAACAATTTTTTGCCAAAAAGAACAAAAATTAGCAAATCTCAGCATGAATAATCAGCATAGATTATACCGAAAGATGAAAAAATGCACCATATAAACATAATAAACTACTCATACATATTTACATACCAGCAGTTGTCTGCCGCTACCTATGACCACAGTAGAACCAAGCCTAGGATCAACGTTGGTCAAACTTGGTTCTGAATAAAAGAAGTGACAACAGACGACGGTAAGATAATGTGCAAAATGGCATTCTACACTGAACGTTACTTAGCGTTCATAATCACCGCACAAATTTAGAAAAAAAGTTACGTAAGTTTTCTGAAATATGGACAGCTACTAATAGCATATTTAAACAAAGGAAGGAACTAACTTAAGACATGTTAATGTCAATGTGAAGCAATTATGTTGTGCCCTTATTAAAAATTTTACCAAATTTCATTTGGCTGTCGACCTCCTTGGAATTTTACCAAGGGGTTGACAGCCAAAAGTATATGCTGACCCCTGATCTATACATTTGTCCAAAAATAGCATGAACTCAAAGAGTAGTTTAACATGGAACAACCAATTCCATAAAGCGTGAGTATTCAAACCTGTAGGTAAGAGTTGTCTTTACTTGATGAATGAGGCTTCTAACTATTATAATGAAGGAAAGTAGCTTGTCACGCATCAACAAAAATATTTTAAGAATTAATCTTTTCCCTCTCATATGACCATTTGAGTGCCTGTGCATGAACCACAGTAGTTAACTTAGCTAAAAATCCTGCTAAGTATTTGAGACCTTCAGTAATCATTGGAAATTAACTGCACCTAAAATGAAACTCTGTAAACTATTTTATTTTATCTGGTAATTATTCTTTGTGAAGCAGATATGAGCATGATTATGGCAATTTCTACAGATAACTGAGTACTTAGCATTGAGCTGATGCTTTTTGAAAAATCAAAACATTTCTTGAAAGTGAAGATATGATATGATCATTACAGATTTGTTGACACAACTGTGTGGCAACTATTAATAGAGCAGTAAAACTATTACATAAAGAAAGTTTAGGTTCAATTAGATGTTTGCATTTGAACTTCCACAGTGTAAGAGATCTTCTTGAACATGCACATCTACTACACGAAAAAATATTAAAGTTTTTCTTGTCTAATTTATAAAACGCAGACACCGTGACACGCTGTGCAAAATATTACAAAAGTCTGCAAAAAGTTTAACTGAATTTTGCAAACCTACACAGGGCATTTGACAAGGTTAGTATTGTTTCTACCAGAAACCAAAAAACTACAAAATGCAANTTTGATAAATAATAAGGATATCTTAAAAGAACAAAACACTGACAATAAACAAAGACACAAAAAAACAAACANACACNTCGCACAAACATGCACATATACTTGTACAAACCAACAATNTCACCAACTAACCTCTGGCAAAGCTTATGAGCTTGCATGTAGAATTGGACTTGTAATCACATTTATAAACAGCACCTCCTTGTTCAGAGTTGGGTGCACCAACAATAAGCCTGAAAAAAATTATTATTGGCAGTTAGCTGAGAAGAGAGAACACTAGCTTTAAACATAGGATTTTAAATTCCAACTTGCAAAGAGGTAAGCCTATACACACAACACTCTGATATTCCATAACAGTGACATGAGCAAGATACAAATTGGGCAAAACCATGTAAGCCGTAAATAAATTCCATATTTTACTTCAGCAAACTCAGCCTGCAAGTATGCATATTTCAAACCTGTACCTACATTAAATTACATCCTTGTTTATTCCTTAAGAGTGAAATGTGTACATCAGCTGCAACAAAGCTAGCCAAGCATGACTGTGTTCATTGATAATTCACAGTGGTGGTTGAGTATTAATGTGCATAGAATGTGTTGGCAGCTTGGTACCTCAAGCAGTAAGCAGCTCTTGCCATTGGTGAAGAATGTGTTTGGCATCTTTTGTGTGTGTGTGTGTGTGTGTGTGAAGGCTTCAATTGCTTGACCAAGGATAAAACTGTAAAGTGCTGCTGAGTGCTATAAAAAAAGGAAAACTGCCGCTGTGTGGAGCGGCAGTGCGTTGAAATACTGTACGCTACATGAAATGGGGGCTGGTTGTACTGTAGTATGCTAGACTATTGTTTCATTGCAGTGCATTGTTTAGTTTTGAAGATTATCAAAAAAATGTTNGTTACAGATCGATAAATTAATGAATTTGAAGCTCATAGATAATGTCAATATTCTCCATTGAAAAATGCAAGTTACACATGGTACATACTTAACAGCTTAGCTCAGAGGCTAATTGCTGATGTTGGTTTGCCCAAAATGGTATTGTGGACTAGGGGTCAGCAAACACCAGGCCGGTCGTATCAGTACATGAAGAAACTGTTGGCAGACTATGTGGAACCAATGCCAAATTAGTCTAAAAATGACTGGAGTGACTGACATTTCAAGGAACACATTGTGGGTGACATTGACTACAATTATCCTTACCGGTCAGAGCATCTTATTGTGGCAAAACAAGGCCAGATCTCTCACTGCATCAGTGCCATGACTTGTGAGTTGTAATATATTTGCATGTACTAAACATGCATTATCTTAATGAGGGCGGTCCACAAAATAATGCCAGGCTGAAATCGGTCCACAGTGTGAAAAATGTTGCCAATACTGCTGAAGGCTTCCATGTTTCCTGGAACGTAATCTTATCATGTTTCAACAGCAGCAAATTGGGTGTTGTAGTAGGCACCTGCAGGGCAGACTAATACAATTTAAAGTGATAAACCCTTTGTTTTGTCCGATGTATACAGAAATGCTACAGTAGTCTGTGCAAACAAACGATTGGTATTGCTTACTTTATCCGTTCTTGTCTTTCATCATCCAATCAAGCTGGATTTTGTGAAAGGTAATAACTACTGTGCTACATAAGAGCTGTCCCAGAAAAATGTTCTGTGCTTGTCATTTCAAATAAGAAAGCCTACAGCTCTACAATGTGTCAAAGAATTAAGTTACTCATGAAGCTGGTACTAATAGACTAAAGACCGCAGCACAGAACACAAAACCCAGTGTTTCTGAAGCTCTTATGTAAACACACAGCTCCAACATGCTTGTTCTGGTCCGATTGCACTAAGCTCTGTTGACATGATCTATTTGAATAAGAGCTGATGATGCCTACATCGTAGGCGAAATATATGCTCTGTAAGATCTTAAAGTGTCTGATTCTGTGGTGAGAAAGGATTTCTTTCCATAGACACTGTTGACATGATAGCTGACTTTCAGCACACCTTTCAGCATGACCACATGAATAGGTTTACTGTTTGCAGTATTTAACTTCTTTTTTCTCGCATTAGGCATTTACTGTTTTTGCATTAAATAGTAAAAAATATTAGTGATCTTTGATGACTCACAGTTTAGAGATGTTTACAGATTCATTACAACGATCAACCACTGAGTTCACAAAATCCTTGTAAGATGCATATTGTCCATGGAGTTCTTTCGCAATCAAAAACTAGTCGCACCAGCTTCACCCATCAGAGAATGGCGGCCAATGCCTTCACAGCACTAGCTGCAGTGGATACAAATCATGGAAAGACTTTATACAGTAGAGTTTGTCTAATTCATCATCGTTTAATTTGTCAATTTGTGTGATACGTCACTTTTCCATCAGTCCTGGCAGAATTCCTATCTTTTGCGTACATTTCTGTTCATCTAATTTGCCAATTCGCTCAATTCATCACCTCTTTCCATCCCTGAGAAGCGTTTTGTTCGGCTAATCTGTCATTGGCAGTTGGGTTTTGATGTTTAAAGCAGTTAACACGTGTGGGAATTCAAACAAATTAAGGATCTTGATATGAGAATTGCTGCACCTCGCCATTTGTTTATCGAATATGTGCATGAGGTGCGAAGTGCAATCCAACTCCCCATTGAGAGAACGCAGAAAGTCTTTAAAGCTTAAGGTGCTTGATTAAATGCAGGAGTCTAGATAGAGGAATTAATGAGTTCAATTTAGTATACAACCATAATGTCATCAAGTTGCATTTTACTGCAAGTAAAAGCACTATGTATTTGAGTTACTATGATATAGCATATGAGCTGCTATGATGGAGTTTTCACCTGTTTGCATAATTTGTCATTTCACTTAATTCGTCACTTTTTTCTTATCCCGTTGAGGTGATGAACTAGGCAAATTCTACTGTATAAGCACAAAATCAATGAATGCAGCCCTATAGACAGGGCCATTCCTTATTTTGCAGTCTACGTCTTAGTAAATATTACTGTCCTTAATTCTAAGAAATGTCTTTATTTATAACTTGCATCCTTATTTTTTGTTATTTTCTGTAGCTTAACAACTTTAAATGAGCAGTATCTGATAGACATACAGACCATTTCCATTTCATCAAAAACATTTTGTAATAAGGGTTTTCACAAAACTAATATAATCTTCCAGCACAGAGATGTAACGCGTAACGCACTATCAGGCATCTTTAGCACTGTAAGATATCTAGTCTGGTTAGGATTCTTAGGAATTCTGCTTTTGCAGCGATGGTTTAGCATTTTAATTGATTCAAGAAATTAGCTAGTGAAAAAAAATGTTTTTCTTGACGATTACAAGAAGAATAACACGTTGCAGAAGCAATTAGTTTCAGGAGATAAATGGGGAATCATATGAACTGATGTTAGTCGTGCAAACAGAGAATTGTTTACTTTTTAGGAAATAAAACCAAATTTTCCTTAGCCGTCCTTATTTTGGGTTCTAGATCAATGGAAGCCCTGCCTATAGAAAATCATTTTTATGCAGTTAATTGGAATATGTAAATTAATGGCACATGTTCTTAACTCTTAGGGCGTCCGGCTGCTTTTGCAGATTTTCGGAAAAAAAAACACCTAAACACACATGGCTTTGCGCAGGAAATTCTCCGGTCCGGTATAAGTCTCAAAAAACGCGGCGAGTCTTCTAGTCTGCACCCGAATAAAAAATTTTTGCTTGTGGGGGTGCGGGTTTTCTGTGAGTGACGTCATAAGTGGAGGACTTTTAGGCCACCTTGGCCCACTTTGCCTGGCCCTGGGCACCAACCGTTAGGTGGTAGTATTTCGCTGAAGTTTTTTACTGGAAACTAGGCTACAATCCGAGTCTTATGATACTTTGGATGACCTGCTGGG
>JGI24021J15306_10005029_pt1 | contig 15569 bp, 6 predicted proteins | sample Ectturendosymbi1_FD_15306 | JGI IMG/M metagenome (IMG submission 15306)
CAGAAGGGGGGGGGCACATTTAAAAAACACTGTATTGGATGTGTGCAGCAACCAGGGGGCCAAACGTGAAATGGGGGGCCGGGCACCATTGGCCTCCCGCTGGCGGCGGCCCTGATGCAACAGCGACGGCAACACGATGTGGTCAACCTGCTGCGATATCTTCAGAATCCGAAGGTGTAGGTAGAACATGATGATGCTGATGTCACCCAGCTGAGCAATAATGTAAAACAAGGTTTTCTGAAGACAGCTTCCGGGCTTTGATCAGCCGCTTGTTTACGGACAATGACAGATCTGCTGCAGAAAGTTACGATGAAGAGGAGGCGATGGAATCGTCTGACAACAGTCAAAAAAGCGATAGCCTTTTGGAAAGATTGCAGGCTCATATTAATCATTCTACACACGACAAATTCGACATATCATCACACGACAGTGCAAACCGGCTTCGGGCAGTCATCAAGCAGGAGATGAGCTTGCTGGAAGCTACTGGAAAAAGACCGGGCAAACTTGAGCAAGTGTACATTGCTCTGCTGAGCATTCCACCAACCTCAGTTGAGGCGGAACGAGCTTTTACCGCTGCGGGCTTGTTTGCCAGCAAAATTCGTTCGCGGCTGAGTGACCAATCAGTCAATGCACTCAGTTTTCTGCGAAGCTATTGCAAAAAGAATGAATAAAAAACTTGCATGCATTATTGCCTGTTTGATTTTGCTTGTATTGTCACTTGCACATTACGTCAATTTTCCCGTTTTTTCCCCGGGATCCCGGGATTGAGTTAAGATTTTTCCCGGTTTCCCTTCTTCGTCAAAAAACACAGTGATGCTACGGACTGCGTAATATTTTTAAGCTTTATAACAAACCCAGGCAGGCTGAGGTACGCGCAAGACGAACAGCGCAACTATCCTCTCCACCTGTTGACTACTTAGCGGGAGATTCCTGTGAATACAGGCGTGTAAATACGGATGACGCGAACCTATGCGAAGAATTTCAACACAGTCAATCGTTGGCCTAGAAAGCCCTTGCTTTTCGCAATTTGCCTAGAAGTAATCATGCGGAACAGCTTGCAGTGGCTATGTGGATCATAATCAAATTTCTTCCTGCGTAATATTAATGGGGTGAAATATACTATTGCTAGAAAAATTAAGCAAGAAATTTTAGGAATTGTACTTTTGATTTGACGTTAAGTTTTCTTTTATGTAGAAGCGGATAGGTTACTGGTTTCGATAAACTACTGGAGAAGCGCGTCGAAGGCAGTTTTTAAAACACTAAATTCCTACTTCACCTGTCAGACAAAAATTGTTGTAAATCTTGCTTTGTTATGAGTGGAAACAAACCAAACAGCAGTAATGCCCGTGCTCAATTGTCTGGAAGAATGTCACCCACCCACAATTGTACATGTTTGCCTCGACCTTGGCCCAAGCACCATGATTGGTTTTAAACACCGTTCCAGGGTGAAGGCTTGAGCAAAACCCAAGCAACGCGTACTCTGACCTGTGGTTTGCACATGAACTTTGACCTGCGGTTTACTCATAATGCCCTCGTATCCCGAACCGCTTTGCTCGCGCCGTTGTAGGACAAACACGACGTTTGCTTACTTTTTATGATAGCAAAAGTTTATGTCGTTTGATGTTCTGGTGTAAATACTGTCATTCGGGTAATGTTGTTCTCTAACTTGTGGTTGTTTGTGTGCGCCAGACCGTTTATTAAATCATTGATTTCCGTCTAGAAATAATTTGTGCAAACACCGTAATTGCTGACGACTTCCTGTCGGTAATTCGAGGTGTTCTAAAACAGCCGTCTATACAGAGCAGTACTAGCCTAGCGTGTCATGTCATCCTCGTTTTGAGGCTGTCTTCGGCTTGCAGGTCCAGTCACGCCGGTATTTATTGAGTGCGGACCGCCCGAGTATAACCATGGATTTCTGTTTAAGCCTCGCAAGTCATGTTTTTAACGGCGTATCTGCTTCCGATCAAATGTCGACCATGCGTGCAAGCACGAACCGCAAAACACGGCTTTTCCGATTAGACAGTATCTTTATCGCTGCATCGGGCCACGAGACGGTCAGTTATGTATCGGTTTATTGGTCGGGAAACGGTCGCTTTCAATAGAATACCACGGGATGCTTGATAAACTATTCGCTTAACTGAGCCTTGGTATGGTATGCTTAATGCTTCCGTTAATCGTTCTGGCTAATGTTACAAAACGTTAGTGTGGCATCGCGGCGGTAGACAGATTGCTGATGTAAAAACAACTGTGTATCGAAAAAGAATTCCATCATTGCTAGCGCATCCACTGCAAGATTTGCTTATGATTTGTGTGTGGTGTTATGATCTTTTTGGGTTCTAATTATGGTTTCGTATTTGCAGTGCTTGCTCATTTTAGAACAAAGACTTGATTTTGTTAATTATGTGGTTCATTCGAAAGGGACCTAGCATTACTGAAACCTTGCAATTAAATTGCACTAACACGTTTTTCACGCGTAGCGCTGTGCAAACGAACGTGAATTAGGTTTGTCGAAAACCCGGAAAGTGTACTCAGTTTTTTAGTAATTGTCTGTCAGCTGCTTTTTGGTAATTACCTATTTGCATCTTTCATACCTAGCTAATTTTGGTTTCATCGACATTAGGGCAGCGGTTCTCAATTGTTGGTGCTTGCATCCCCCTTGAGGAGCAAAACTGGATTCGGGAGATGTTCACTTTATCTCATTAAAATAACTTCTTTCTCCACTTAATCGAACTTATTTCTTTACATGAAGTTTTTTTGTCAACTTCAAAGTGACGAAACGAAGTTGAAAGAGTAAATGAACTTATTCGCCAAATTTTTGTCTCATTGTCAAATGCATTAGCATTTGGCACAACTTCTATGATATTGTGGTGTTCAGTACTTCGCCTCCAACGCCTGTCTTGCTCAAGTTTCCGGAATTTTACGTCATTATTTGTTCCAACGTGTATGCAGAAGACTAGAAGACTACCTATAGTCGCTGGGGTGCAAATTTTTTTTTTTTTTCTTGTAGATAGGTGTGGTTTTGGGAACCGCTGCGTTAGCGGTTTGCGTAAGACAACGTTCGAAGCCTTGACTGTGTTGCAAAAACTAGTGCAGAATCTCTTGTGTGTAAATATCGGACGGTCTTGTCCTCTTTCATTGAAGGTTCGGAACAGGGGTTCTTGACCCGAGGTCCGGGAATGTGATTTAAAGGGTTAGGTTTCGCAGACATTCCAATCACTGCTAGCGCGATTGCACCTAATTTTGATTATTTCATGGAGATAAAGAATTCCGATTAGGTTCGCTTGGGCATCTCACAGGCCTTCCTTAATTCACCAGTCCGCCCGTTGCTTTTATCATACATTCTTTTGAAATGAAGTTACCTTGCATAATGCATATGGCATATGTAGTGTAACACTTTTCTGCAAATGTGTGCAGTTGTTAACTACCGAAGAAGCTTTTATATTATTTTTGATATTGACGCATGCAGTTTTAAATTTGGCGTTGCTATGAAATCTGGCCACCATTGTGTACAGACCCATTACAAAATGATGAGAGTGATTTAAATCTAGGTTTTCATGTTTGGGAGACTGAGTAGGCGGAATATTTTTGTGTTGGTTTTTCGAAAAAGTTTTTCCCCAGCATGTGTTGCGTGACGAGAAACAATTTCCCGGGCAAAAGTGGTTTTAACAAAATGGGGGTTTGTCACGTCGAATTTAATCTAGCACGGGAAGCGAGTGACAAAATCCGACCCACATTGTCACCACTGGGAAAGTGCCTCGAAGATAATTCTGTACTGACAACAAATCGGAATTCCACAAAGCATTTTCATAGAGTTCTTGGAAAAAGTCTTTATAACCATTTTGTTTCGGTTGACATTGCTAGATGCGGAAATTTCCTGAAGTTTTTTTTTTCAATTACGGAGAATCAAGAAAAAATTGAAGTGCGCCACACCAAAGCTGATTTTCTGCATGCCAGGTGTTAGTCACGATACGATTATAAGGCGGATTGCAGTGAACTGTTTCCTGCAATCACGCAACAGTCCCATCAAGTTTTTGTTTCTCGTCATTTTGGTCCACTTTGAAAATGCCCGCAGTTAGACGTACGTTATTCTTTGCGTCACCCTCAGATCCAACGTGAAATTATAAGTTCAGATCATTTTAGTGATAAAAGAGCGCCAGAAAATTTTGTACAGAACTATTTCTATTCCGAACGTGTGGGGTATCGTGTTGTTGCTTTACGCTCCAGCGCGATATTGGTTCAACCCTCAATCGACGCTCGATTAATTGCAAGTCCATCAAAGCTATTTCATGGTTTGTTTGCCAAGTCGCGCAATTCACGATACCGCTAATTCGTCGTGTTCGGGTGGAGTTGTGCTCCGTCACTCGATACCTTTTGAAACGGAGAGTCCAGGCGTACACTGACTTCAGTTTTCGCTGCCTGAACAAACGTAGCTGCCGGTGTCGCAAAACCGTGGCCACACTTCTGTCCTCGAATTGTGGCGACGTCGAAACATCCAGAACTGCCCAAAGACAACGAGTTATTTTCCTCGCAAAGGCCCCGTAGGCTCGTAGAGGAAATGACCAAGTGTTCTCGTTCTCGATGAGAAGTTGGCGCTCTTGTTTTTCTCACTTTTAAACGTAGCAAAATGACAAAGCAGTCAACCAATGCAAATAAACGGATCATTTTCGGTGTAAACGACAAGAAAAAATAACTCCATTTAATAATACTCGAAAAATAACAAGTAACCCACGAGCGATTAATTTAGTTGGTGATTTTTTTACAAAAACAATAAGAGCAATTAAATAATGAAAGCGGCTTGATTTAGCGACGTATTTGTGGACTGCAACAAACAATGCAAGCAAATCTGCCGGAATCTGTTTCGGATATCCGTGACGTAGCAAACTTCTCTATTTTTCTCTGAAAAAGAAATTGATTGAATGGTGTTGTGCGCGCCACTTAATGGTGTTGTGCGCGATACTTGCATTCTGAATCTGCACAATTAATGAAGCAGGAACCGATCCACGCTTTGTGTTTTGCATCGAGTTGTTTTTTTTAGAGTATCTAAATGAGAATAACAAGTACTATATTTAATCGTTCGCATCAGCGTTCAAGTTCGCTGGCCCCGTCTCGCGGGCGGAGGACGCACAGCTGTTCTCGTTTCGCTCTTCCACTCAAAATTATTATTTTTCTTTCCCAGGTCCAATCTGTTGAATGGAAACCTCGCGACACTTCGTGTTTGCTGTCTGGTGCTTGCGACGGGTAAGCCGCGGCTTCGAGTTATTTATGACATCATAAATGTACAAACGTGTCGCGCTGTGGGCGCCTGTTGTTTAATAAAACCGTCGGCAGGAGTCCGGCTTTGCGGTGGCCGATCGTGAGGTAAGTTAAACACATTGGCAACGTCTTGTTGGCACGACGTTTGGTACCTGCTGGAAGTTGTAAAGTCCACTCGATGCTGTGCCGTACTTGCATTTTGACTGTCTGGCCTTATTACGGCAGTTGACCAGAAGAGAAGGGAAGAGTTCTAAGTCGCTGTTCTGTCGCGTGAATTCAGATCGGTGGTCGAAACTTGGCTTGGCCTTCTTCGTTGGTGTTTGTTACTGCAGTGCTATTTAGCCCGGGCCTTCGGTGCGGCATTGTGTATGCTGGATCATTTACAGTGGTGCCACTCCTAGTGTTTTTCCACTAGCTTCAGTGTTTTTTGCGTTTCATGGGGTGTTCCATTGGTTGCTCATAGTTACAGCATCTAGTGTGTGTGTGTGCACGCGCGCGCGCGTGTGTGCGCGCCCTGTGTTCTCGGGACCACCTGGTTTGAGACAAATAAATAGATATATAATGTTCATCAAACACCCGCCTGTTCTTAAAGTACAACACCAATTTTCTTGTAATCTGACAAACCTGTCCTGTATTTGTACTCTGGGTTTTTTTGTTTATTCAGTGTTCTTATCATGAAATCTAGTACTTTTCCATAACAACAGAGTGGCAACGCTGATCATTTACTGTGGATACCACCATGGAATCGTATACGGAGGGTGTAGGTGAACTCGAAAAATCTAACCAGCTTAATCCGCATGATTTTTTGACTTTCTGTGCTAAACCCTAGATCTGCGTTTCTCAACGTGGGGTGCACGCGCCACGTGTAGGGCGATTTTTTAAATTGATGTGGGGAGTAGGACAGGAAAAGCTGAAGTTTGATTTCATTCATTTCACACTCGCGAATTTTATGTTACTGTAGCGCAGACGTAGTGTCCAGTTTTTTTTTAAGATTTGACCGTGCTGACCGCACAGACGTTTAGAGAGACCACAACGGCTTTATCTGAATGCCGAGACGGTCGCAAAGCAACGTTTTACTGTAGTTTGATGGTGGTAGTAAGGGGACTTTCTATTGTACTTTGGGAGACCGTTGGAAAACACCTTAAGAAACACTGGGTGTCTCTAAAAAAGCCAAGAAAGGTGTTAGACGAGCATGTTAGCTGTGGCGGAAGCACAGTCAGCCTAGAGTTTTGAAGCGTCGGGTCATACGAAATCCGAGGGTGATTGTTCGCGTTAATAAATTTGGGATTAAAACCGCAGCGCGTGCTCAAACTTTAACGGGTTCTGACGCACAGCCGCTCGAAAAGATTTTTTTCTTCCGAAAAACCTTAAGTTTGTAAACTTATGGCTGCTTAGCAATGTCATACGTTGATAGTTAAGCTGCATACCATCGTAACGTGGAGCGACGAAAACTGTTTTGGAAACAAACCTGTCGCTCACGTTCGTCTTCGTTTGCGAGACACCGGCTGGCACTGGTAATAATGCAACCGTTCGACCGTAAATTTGCCTTTCCTTGCCAGTGCGGGCTGTGAATGCATAGTCCTGTAGATTGTGTATGCACAGTCCTGTTGATGTTGCTTGGCGGTCGCATTAATTCAGCAAACCGTCTTGTGCCTTGATGACCATGAAAACATTACCATGCTAGCTTTCCGAAATGTAAAGAAGTTAAGTTGTTGTTGGGTCAAGCCTGTGCGGAGAGCATCGTGGCGTTTGGTCAAACTGCTTTTTAAGAAGCTGGAGAACTAACTCTCAAACCGAGGCCACCGTGATAGACATCACGGTGGTCTCGGTTAAACAGTCTACGAATGCAAAAGGCGTCCAATGAAAAGTGTGATCCAGCTAAACGGAACCTACGCAAGACTTTGTAAGTGCTGGAGTAGAACTGGACGTAATTCAGCCGAGTTTATTTGCGAAACTATCAAGTCGGCTTTTGGATGTTGTTGTCAAATTCGGTTTCTTAATCGAGACAGAACTCCACGTCATTGGAGGCATACAGAAGTGTGCTGTGCTAATGTGCTGTGATTTCCTCCTACATCAGTGGTTCTTAACTTTTTTTTCCTTATTAACCACTTCCAGTTGAAACTGAATCTTCATTTCCCACAACCTAAAATGAATAGAACCACTTGCACTAGTTATGTCGCCCTCGAAAGAAAATAGTGTATTTAAAAACTAGAAAAAATAGACTGATTACCCACCTGCAACCCCTATCATCCCCCACTAGTGGGTAATTCCCCAGTGGTTACGAACCACTCTCTACATCACCTTGTTGTTTCGTTCGTGGTGCTGCAGTCAGTGATGGAAGCAGCAGCTGTCCGGTCATTCAGAAAAAGAATCACTTATAAAAGATAAGTCGTGTGACTTTTTTATGCAAGTTGGTCTTTTTCTGAATTTGACCTGGCATCGCCATTGTATCAGTAGCCTGTAAGCCATGTCCGTCGGTAGAGGGCAAGGAGGATTTGTGCTCTCCTGAATTTTGAAATTTTACATTCACCTATTAAATTCGTAGCAAAAGGAGGTTCTCAATCTCGAGTGGGTACAATGAAATTCACCACTTTCGGCACCTCCTGGAAAAATCCCTGTGGCTACCCCATGAAAAAATCCACTAGTGCCCGCCCTGGAAAAAATGTTTCTGACGCCCGTGCAGTAGTAACGTAAAGCAACTCACGACGCAGCGAATGACATGTATTCGAAACCAGCGGAACAAACGCTCGTCTGCGATAACTTCTGAAATGCGAGCGAAGAATGTCAACAAATATGTTTAAAGCGCGTTGAGCAAGATTGACGGCGGCGCTCGCAATAGCGGGAGTCTCGCCTGCAAGAGCATGAAAACACAGTTTCAATCCAAACGGAGGTCGTTCTGAATTGCATCTTGCTGTGCTAAATCTACACGATGCCGCAATCGCGCTCACACAGACGCCCAGCTGTGTTTACTGCCTCGGCACCGATAGCCACAATCTATTTTACGATGGCCTCTACTTCTGGTTGGTTTCGCGTTGGTTTGATGTGGCCGACAGTTTATCTTGTAATGTTTAAGTACTTCGCTTTCAAGTGGTGGCTTTCTTGACAACTTTACTTGGACAACGTTTTTTTATCAAAACACTTAATAGTGATCTAAGTAGTTATAAAGAACCGTGCGTGGAAGTCTGTAATGGTTTTGAAAAGATCTACTTAATCAAGATGCGTAATGTCGAATCTGATTAAACTTCGTGGCTACAAGCGTTTTTTAAAAACAAACGTGGTTCTGCGTGTTGCGAGAGCCTGATGAGGAAAGTAATTATTGTGCGGAGTCTAACCTGAGCAGTGCGAATTCGTATGTCATGACAACAGATCCTGTGATTTCGCGGTAAAATCTGAACGTAAAATTCCAACGTGCACTTTACTTAAACAAACCGCGACGGATGCTCAGCACAGGGTTCCTCAACCCGTGGGCCACGGAGAAGGACAAACGTATGTCACGGAGAAGGACAAACGTATGCCACGGAGAAGGACAAACGTATGTGGGCCGCGGAGAAGGACAAACGTATGTCAGGACACAGTTATCTGGACATCTAATCTCCACAGCGTGGGAACACATTGATTGTGTTCAGCAGCAAGATAGTCACTGAATTACATGCAGGAATGAAATAGCTACTTGGCAATAATAATGTTTGTTTGCTGATACGTATAAAACATAGCATAGGCCCTGTGCTAACAAGGTAGAGGGTCACGCGATGTTTATCAAAATTTGTCTGGGCCACGAAGGGAAAAGGTTGAGAAACACTGCTTCAACACACGAGATGGCTTTGGGATTAATGTTTCAAATAATAATGAATTTGCTACTCAGTCGCTTCAAACTAGCTCCTCGTTTGCTTAATTCACGCAGGCGCATTATCTCGTTCGACGTTCGATCAGATGCGACGTCTAGCGGTGCTGTTGAATGGAAAGTTTCGGGTGAAGTTGAGCGTCTTGCTTGGAACGCAACGGAAACTTCGTGCTTTGCCGTAAGTCTTGTTTTGAATAAAGTAATGTGCAAAAACGTTGTCATGGGATGTGCTACTAGTTTTTAAGCGCTTTTTATACGTGTGTGAAATGTTTTTTTTTACGAGGATGTGCTGACTTGCATAAATTTGTTTTGGCTGTAACCAAGATTTTAATTAACCGCCCCTCCATTAGCAACCGTCGAAACACACGTTTTGCAAAGGGAAACAACGGAGGCATTTATGCCTTTTCGTTTGAAGCAACATATAAATTTCAGGCTTCCCCAATACTTAATTTTTCTTTCAGACTACGCTATTGCAATTGCGGTGCTTTCAAAGTGTCACATGCCCCGTTGCTGCCATGCTTCGGCTCACCTGTTCCCACGTACAGTTTTATTAGCATCTCAGATTCGTTGGCTTCAAAACCCCAAGTTTTGCACAACTTCGTGAACTTTTTTTTCTAAGAATGCTGTGCTTGTTATTCTGCTTGATTTTGTTCAATCCAGCACACAAGATCTTGTGCTTATCCACTGCTGCTGCACTTACCTTGCCCCACGCAGGGTGTTGTCGGCATTGGCCGGTTTTGCAATAAGCTATTCGATTGGTTGTGAAAAATTGCCTAGAATTTTGGAAACAACTCTCTGAAATTACGGAAATTACAGCATGTGTCACGCTTAAATGGTTGCTACTGCCTTCTTGAATTAAGTTCGGCGCAGTTGGTTCGGGAGTGATTTGAATGAGCATCGGGGGTGACTTGTGTCGCGTTGAAACCTGTGCATTCCGTTGCAGATAAGTAAAATGGCTGCAAAACTACAAGTAATCGACTTCATTTAAGCACGGAGTATTCATGTTGGCGAGAATACTAACGTCGATACAGAGTTGAATCGCTTCGCAAAAGCATTTGACATGAACGGCGTTATGCCCACAGCCTGTGGCCTAACTGACGGGGAGCAGGGTTGCGAAACAGACCCCTGGAAAGCTAAGTGCAAAAACCGGGCCTCCATTCAGCATATATTACGTCGGCGTATTATTTTGGTTTTCAGTACTCAGTAGGTTGCTGTACTTAGCGCTTTTCGCATGTTTTTCGGGTGTTTTCCTGTAATTTCGTTTTTTTCGGGTTGTTTTCTTGTAATTTCGTTTTTTCGGGGTGTTTTCCTGCAATTTAGTTTTTTCAGGGTGTTTTCCTGTAATTTCGAATTTGGCCGTCCACATCCGGCTTCACTATCATTTTTCAACTTTTCTTCTGCGTGTTGGCCATTGGCCCCCCTACGGTAGCCAGTGGGTGCGGGCCCCCTTCATTAAAGTTTTCCCACCCTGGCTCAAACCTTTAGTTAGCCCGCTATTCACAGCTTTCCAGCACCTCAACATAAAATTATCCCGCCTCAGCACTATGACGCTCAGTTCGAAACCGAGGCACTGAGCGCGAAAAAGAAGATTTGTTTGCTGTCGTCGCAGCGCAACTGTTCCCACTTTATCGCCTTTCCTTTGTACTCGATTGCGCGCGATGATTCGGTGTTGATTTCGCGTCAAGGAAATAAGTGACGTGACCACTCAGCGACGTTCCGAGCTTGATTAACAAAGTGCCGGTGACAGGTCGTTGTGCAATTGGACCGACGTCACCTTGTCGAACTCACAAGGCGCTGAGTGGACCTGTCACTGAATTATCAATGTTAGCAGATAAACTGCCCGCGAACCGTACTCCGCGTCATAACTGCATCAACCACCCGATTTTTAGACACCTTTTACGCTGGCATTATTATCATGTTTGAGTGTTTTAGGCGAGCACCGATTCTGGCTTCATCTACTATTGTGACGTGAGAATGCCCGGCAAGTCTGTGCACAAGTGGCGAGCGCACGAGGAAGCCGTTCCCGCGCTAAGATGCGCCGGAAATGCGCTCCTCAGCGCCTCCAGCGACAATTCAATGAAAATCTGGAATCTGGCGCAAAGTTCAGATCTACCCGGTCTCGTTTTCGAAAAAGACCTAAAAATGGTACTTTTTTAAATAACATTGCATTTTTTAAGTTGTGGCGGTTGTGTTCACAAACTTGCACAACGTAGCAGTGTTCAAGCGCTCTGGGGCGTTACAGTGTGAAAACGAAGCAAAGTACTTTGTCACGGCTCAGCACTTATTTCGCATGAAAACAATCTATGTATAAAGCAGCCTTTTTGTTTGTTTAGTCACTGTGCACCAGTGTTTCTCAACCTGCGGGCCATAGCGCAGTTTTCCACTGGGCCACGGACAAAAATACGTAACTAGACATCTTATAACTTTAGCGTGGGAAGTTGGTAACACCTTCACAGGTAACTAGAACACAGGTAACTAGACATCTCATAACTTTTAGCGTGGGAAGTTGGTAACACCTCGATCGTGTTCAGCAGCAAGATTTTGACTGAATTGCATATATGAATAATGAAGACATTCGCTAATTTAGAATAATGTGTGTTTGTTTTGTTTATGCGTATAAAAGCGTAGCCTATGCTAACAAGGTAGTGGGCCACGCAGTGTTTACCAGAAGTTATCTGGTCCACGTATGTAAAAAGGTCGAGAAACACTGCTGTGCACCAAGTTGAAACAATGGTGACCTAGACGCGGAAATGTGATGGTTTATTTGATACTGACGCGTGCATGTTTTTGCGCGGTTGCGACGCTTCTAAACCACAATTTTTCGAAGGGTATGGTTCACTGCTTCGATCTGAACCCTGACGTGCGCAGCCTGCTTGCTATTGGTGGAGAAAAAGGCGGGGTCAGATTGTTCGACTGCTGGCAGCAGCTTAAAGGTCAGTGAAGATAAACATCGCTACAGATTTTTGTGACGTAAAGATGATGCGATTGCCAGTCTGTGTCCAACAATGGAAAATTGTCGTTTTGTGCTATGTGTATTAGTTGCTCGACTCTATTGAAAAGACTGAGTCGTTTTTCTAAGCAGGACAGAGTGGATTTTCTATAAAATATTTGAAATTTAAAATTTGCGTGGTTCAAATTTTTCGTACGCTAAATCAAAATTTTGAGCTGCGTTCGCCAGTGCTTCGCATTTTTTTTCAAAAGCATTTGCCTCGAGCCAATCCGCACTGCGTTCAGCTTCAGCGATTTGTTGAACATCATAAAAAGTCTTTGATAGGAGACCCATCATAGGCGTAGCCAGCGGGGGCCATGCTCCCCAAATTTTTTAGATTCTCTAGTCATTTTGTGCTTTGAGAGGCGTTATCCCAATCAAAATGCTGCTGCTCGCCTAAAATCGAAGATTTTGCCCCCCCAAAGTTTGACCCGGCTACGCCACTGATACCCACGCCAGTTGGTGAAAATTAAGTGTTGCCAACAGGCCAAGTACTTCAATTGATAGATCGAACCAAACTTTGCTGAAAGCCATGACGTAACAATTGTAGAAGGTTCACCAAATGCACAACAACAATGCAGTCTTTCAAAATGAAAGCAGACTAAGAGAGGTAAAGATTTAATGAACTATTGCCTGATTATCCGACTAGAGGGCTCCAAGTAGATCTCATGCAAAAGCTTGGGGCCAAAAGTTGATATCAAAGCCCTGAAACACTGTCGCTTCGAGTGGGCGAAGCGGAGATCATCCAATTTTCTGTACTTCTCGGCGGTTTGGAGTTAAAGAACAAATTAATTTTGAAGTAAAAAATTTTAGTTTTTGAAATTTTGATGGCGCTACATTTAAAAATTTTTAAATTTTCACTTGTATTTTTTTATTTTAAGCATTGTCATTAGTACTGCGGTAAAATCCTTAGAAATTGCCTTATCAGTTGCGGTGGTACTTTATTTGCCTTCGAATGGAAGCAACGATTATTCTCATTCCTGTTTAAATTGCACTTCCGACGAGCCTTTCCATGAATAAAGCGAAACGTTGACACGTAGTAACCCGGGTCGGTTTGTTGACACGTAGTAACCTGGGCCGTTTTGCAGATTCAAATCTCAACGTGAGTGAAGATCAGTGGAAAGAATCGACGGAATCCACTCCTGACATTGATGGCGGGATTAAAAGCAGAACGCACGGAAGTATCGAATGTAAAAATGGCGCAGACAACACGGACACGAAAAACAAAACGACAACGAAGAAACGGACGTTAAAGAAGAAGACGTCCGATCGAATCCCCGACCAACTTGTCGTAGCCAAGTCAGAATCGGCCGCAAATAAGAACTGCGAAACTCGGACAGTATCACGGCCCGGGACCTCCCGGACAAAGCGTAAAAGAGATGCGCATGCGCGACGCAAAGCCGCCAGGCGCGTTGAAAAACAAATATTGTTGGAAAAGCTCGATACAGCTTCGTAATAAATAAAGATGCCACGTCAAGAAGTGCGTTCTCGTTGCTGGCACATGTAAGTTTCTGATATTGTCAAACCTTTTGTTTCCAGCCAGGGTTTTGCCAGAATCAGTGAACGTGCCAGGAATGTCAGGGACTAATAATAAGGGACGCACAGAAAATTGTTCGTTGTTGGAAGGATGGCAGAAGCGCTTGACTCTCTTCATCATCTGCAGCTGCGTTTTCTTAGAAAAGTGAGGGCCAGCATTTAATGCACACTTTCATGCCCACGTCGGCTTCGAGCAGGAGAAACATAGCGGGTAAAAGGCATTCAGTGATAGTTTCCATATTTCTGTGTTATCGATGTGCCAATAGATCTATTGGTACGATCGGTATCTAATCTTTGCTGCATCACTTTCTACCGAAGAGGGCGTGAGGCTGAAGGTCACTGGGGCTCAATGCAAAGCAGATGCGTAGAAGTCAAACACCTTCAAATTATGTGCATCCTTGATGAGCTTGAAAGTAAAAAAAAAAGTTTGTTACCTGCACTGATGATGCAAAGTTGAATTTTGTTTTGAAACAATCATAAAACTTGCAGGCAGTTTTATCTGAGCATTCACACAGCTGCTGTGTGGTTTATTTTGATTGTCAGTTGATCATGATCAGGGGCATAACGACGGGGAGGGAATAAGGGGGCACAATGCCCCGGGCGCCGAAAAGTACCAACGATGTCGCAAGTACTTTATTCAATGCAGAACATTTGCTACCAAAAGACCTTGTAGGTTCGAACATGCGGGCGCCAAACTCGCGTCTTACCCCGGACGCCAACTAACCTTGGCATGCCGCTGGATAGCAATCGTTGATGAACACGGTGTATCACCTTCAGCATTTTGGGTACAACTCTTTTCATGAACATAGCTGCTTTCGCAGAAAAAAAACTGAACCTAAAATTCTGAAAGATAAAAAATAATTGCTTGGACAGCATGAAACACGAGTACGAAAAAAACAACTATTTAAGAACTTGTTAACCAAAGACAACTTTCAGACCAGTAAAGCATGGGCTAACATTGCTGTCAGACAAGTATTGGGGTTATTGTGATCTTTCCAAAACGCAACTTATGTTGAAACAAACGTGATTGTTTGAAGTGACCAATTGCACTAGCAGCATTGTGGCAAAGTTAGTAGATGGTCTACGAGTAGCTCAGTGTTTTACTCCGATACAACGAGACACTGGTGCCACGCCTAGTTAATTTTAACTGGATCTTGTGATTTTTGCACTGAACTAGTGATTTTTGCGAAGTGTGTGTAGATAAGTTTCTTTTGTCTAAATTTCAACTTTTCAGCCCTTTTTTGAAGATTTTCAGCCGTTTTTAATCCGTGAACAATTGATTACGTGAATTTTTTTTGAAGATTTCCACCAACAGAACGAACAAATATTTCTAATTTGAGCTTCTCATTGCTAAATTATTGGCCATGACGGTGTTGTTATTTCTGTGCAGGAACACTGCTGTAGAAATAACTAATTTGTATGTTGATTGCTCAAAAATACTCTGGTTAGTAGCGTCGTTGTCAGATCTTAAGAATTTCTGAAGACTGTTAGTATGAGATTTTAAAGGCCTTAGTATGATCGATTTTAACAAACTGGCAAATGAAGTTTAAGGTTTTTGGGCAATAAAGTAAATAACTAAATCATTCCAAGAAAAACTGCGAATTCCGACGCATAAATTTAAATTTAGTGATTTTTTTCAGGTCTGGTGAATCTTTTATGAGAATCTAGTGATTTTTGCAGAGAAGCCTGTGGCAGCACTGAAAGGAGAGCAGCAGTCGAGTTTGTTGGGCACGAACCAGCCGCGATGAACATGCGTTCGAATGCTTGTCAGCGTGCTTGCTTTCACGCGCTGCCTGAACACCGTTTAGGTACAGTATTAACTGCTAACGCTTGAAAGACTTGTTGAGAGTTGGTGGAAATATAGGTTACTTACACGGGCCCAATTTTTTTGTAAGATGTGGGGGGGGACAGCTTGGTGTGAAACCAATACAGTTATCGGATCGATGCATA
>JGI24021J15306_10005031_pt1 | contig 15566 bp, 6 predicted proteins | sample Ectturendosymbi1_FD_15306 | JGI IMG/M metagenome (IMG submission 15306)
AACTTTTACAAACGATGACGTCATGAATTACGTCACAGGGGCCCTCCAGTAAATATTGCCCCGGGCCCCCCAACCTTTTAATCCGGCTCTGGTCGCAACCAACTGATATTTTCGGGGGGGAGGCAAAATGGTGTAACTTGTTGATGTACCTAACAAATACATACGTTTTTTAAAATTTCGGTGGAGGCAATTGCCCGATTGTCCCCCTCTGGTTGCGGGCCTGTTCGCAACCCTGGCAATCTGCAAGCATCGTGACGCAACCGTCAGTCAAACCACACACGGGCGGTGGTTGCTGGAGTGGAGACAGAAGCTCGCCTCAAAACGACACTAAGCTTCGTAACTGCTCGCTTAGAGAACCTTGGTGATCTTGATGAGATTTCGCAACCAGGTAGCAGCCGTTGGCATTCACTATTTTGTAAATTGTAATTATTAGCATCGGCTGATATTTCGTAATTATTACGTAACATTACCACCTCAATTTGGCGCACCCAAAATCCTGCGCCCGGGGGCAGTTGTCCCCCTTACCCTCCTAGTTACTCCACCGCATGTGCGCATGCACAGAGTAATATTCTACATATCAAAACACGCTGAGAAAACTGATGATTAGGGCTTAGTGTTTAGGTAAATGTGTCAGGTAAGGGTTAGAAAAAGAAATGTAATTGAGGTCTAACACCAAGCCCAATATTTTTCAGTGGTTATAGTTATTCCCGTACTGTAGCGTGTTGTGGGTATCTGACATCCGACCAAAAAGCTTTGATTTACACAAGACACATCAAAAAAGTAATCGCCAAACTTTTTTCCTTTTCTGTGAGAAGCAAAATAACTGACAAACAATAAAGGTCAGAAATTTCACTTGACGCTGAACGCGAAATACCGTACCGCAGTCAACTTCAACATTTAATTCTCACAACGACTCGTGTCATTTTTGTTATGCAAATGGAGCTTCAAGCCGAAGTCACAAGGTAACGAACGTCGCCGTGTGCGCTCTGCGTACGTAGTCCTACTCCTGCTGTGGCAGTGGTAGCTTTCGCGAATTCTCTCAGCTGCACTACTTACAACGAGCAGCCTGCCGGCTAAGCGTCAGAAAGACTCGTGACTGACGAGCTGCCTAAATAAGAACAAGAAATAGGCAATGCCTTAATTTAGTGATAAAAATACCCTTGCTCAATATGTCAGCGCTGTTTGTCAGTAGCTCGAGCTTCACGATCTGCGGTGTCGACTTTGGAATAGGAGTAAAATGGAAGATTTCGTGTCGCAACTTTGCTGAGCTGTACTAGTACTACAAGTGTTAACTCGAAGTTGTTTGGCAAACTCGGGTCTAGCGTACAGCATTAACTTTTTCGGTGCAAGGTAACTGGAAGGCCGAATTACACTCAACTACTTAACTGAGTGCTTCTTGGCAATTTGTATGAGCAGACCACGACAAGGAAGGAGATACATGTTAACAATCTTTCGACACAGGTTTTTTTCTAATTGCATGTGGCTGGTTGTGCTTGTCTACATTTTGTAATATGAAAGTCTTCTGAAGCCATTCCATTTTTTCTGTCAGTAGCATTTACAGTAGTGGGCAACATCAAGCATTCGGTTGGATTTATTTAGTGGTGCTTGCACAACTTCTGCACTGAAACAAGTTCACAAGTGGTTTAGTGAAGCAAAGATGTCTGATTGCAAGTGCAAGACATTATATGCATACAATGGTGCTGGAGGTGGAGAGGTAGATAAAATTTGCATTTTCAGTGTTTTTTCAATGTGATTAATAGAATAAGTATTAAGTGCTTGGTCTGCAAACATGTTTTGTGAAAGTAGAGAAGTTGTTTTTTTGTTGAATGGGAACTTTAGACAGACAACTATCATAACAAGGGTTTATTTGCAACAGTGGTTCTTTAGCCTTTTTTCTACTATGCCTCCCTTAAGGCCTAAGCAATTGTCCTTTGTTTCAAGCCCCCCTTTACATTAAATTAAATTTAATTATATATAATAATATTGATGGTACACTTTCCCATTCGAAAACTTTCCATGTTGTAGAGCATTAAAGCAGCTATGTCTAACCTATGGGCTGCATGCGGGACAGTCAAACTTTCAAAGGTTTTGTGTGGCCCAGTTTAGGTTTTCGTTGTAGTAAAATTGTCCTATGTACTTACAATCTGTCCTTGTTTTGATAATCTTGAATTAGACCTTTTAGTTGCAGGTGGTCTTCATTGCCATTCTATCACATCTGTTACCATTGCAGTTAGGATTTGAATGCCTTGAGTACATTAGCTTAAGCTAAATTTCATTCACTACGATCAAAGTAAGCCGTTCAATGTGCAGCCCTCATTGAAATGTCATTCAATGTGCAGCCCTGGTTAACATAGTGACATAATTTTTGGCTCTGTAAGCCATTTGGGTTAGACGTAGCTGGTGTAAAGGCTCGCACCCCCATGGAAATTTACTGATGATCCCCTGGAGAGGCGTGCCTCACAGTTAAGAACCACTGGTTTACAAGAAGAAAACTTAAGTCTGTAACCAAAAAAACATGGTCTTTCATCCTAGTTTAGTGTTACATTTAAAACCTGTGAGTCGTGTGATAGACAAGCTTAACTGTCCTTTTAATATCCAGGGGTGGGGAACCTGTAGCCCATAGGCCAACGGCGGCCTGTGTGAATATTTGATATGGCCCACATCAGAATGTTCATTACCAACTTAGAGTGCAAGATCGCATCAAAATGAAGCTCCATGATAAGCAGGTATTTAGACAGTAAGCCAGAAGCCTCTATCCCATAAGATGGTAGTATGTCATAAGAAGCCTCTATTCCTTGTAGTAAGATGAAGGTGGAATTTTAGGATAAAGTCAACTGTTATTTGCCGCCCGCCAGCAATAATCCACAATTTTATGTGGCCTGTGATGGTAAATAGGTTCCCCAACCTTTTTTAAGCCATTGTATGGTCAGTGGGTCTGGGTTTATTTTTTCAGTCATAGATTAGTTTTTATAAATAACTGAAAAAATTAGCTGAGTTCGATCATAATGTCCAAAACTATGGATTAGTGTATGTTGTTACATTGAGTTTTAATATTATTATGGGCAAATGAGTGAAATGTCAAGAGCAGCGAAAAAAACTAGCTGTGGGCACAACGTAAATGTTTTTACTCTTGGTGCATTTACTTCTTATCCAATAAAGTTTGTTTATGTAGGGAGTGTCATTGCATTTTTGTTTATAAGTTCATTTTGAACATGCATTCTTGGGCCATACTGTATTTATTCGATTATAAGCCACTGGCTTATAAAGCTTTTTTTCATCATTTTGTGTGGTTTATAATCACAGGTGACTTACATTTTTTATTTCTTTGCCTTATGGAAAGGTATAGATGATGCTCAGTCTTTTTTTAGCTAAGTTTTGTTGACCAAACCCTTTTTTCACATTCTATTCTCTTTAGCATCACATGCACATCTGTCACAGGAGGGATTATGATGAACAGAAGGCAGTTGTAGTGGTGAAGCATCATTTACCAGGGTTGCCAATTAAACATGAAATGTGCTAGTATGCGAAAGTATCTCAGAGGCTCAGGTAACCTATGTTCAAGCACATCTTACAATCAAGGACGGCTTACGTTAATTTTTTAACACCATTTCCTGCAGCTTACGATCAAGGTTGGCTAATAATTGAATAAATACAGTATTTAGCAACCCTTTATGGGCCATCACTTCTGGCTTTGTAGACTGTTTTAGGTCAATGGTGTCAATTTTCTCATGACTCATTTATATCATTTATCTCAGTTGAGTGCCATAAAATTTTATAGAAAGCTTGATATTGCATTTAGCTATGTGATAGCCTTAAATTTTTTAGTTTTTTCTGCAAAAGAGGTGAGTATCACAAACTTCTGAAATAAGAACTGCGATAGGCATGACTTTGATTCACCTATTATCCACCTATTTTTTAATGTTGCACTCAAAGGCTGAACCAGCCCACATGTTGCACTTTGCTCGTTTGGTTTCTTGTACCTTTGACTCAATACATCATCTCTTTGTTCCTCAGACGCTGTGAGAGCAGTTTTTTGTTTGAAAAAAGTAGAGTATATTTTGCGCCCATTTTGTTTTGTGCCTTTCATTTATTTTGATTGACATACAACTATTTCATACACATTTATTGACTGTTACCAGCCGCTGATTCATTCACAAAACACAGTCACTAGTTGATTAAGCACTTATGTGATATGAATTTTTTAACTTGAAATGGTATAAGAATATTATAAACTATAAGTGCTTCACCAACATGGTGCTGTAATTTACATGAATGCTCACCCCACAAAGTGATGTGAAACTTGGTTTTGTTGGCATAGTTATTCATGTATAAACAAATCATGTGCATTTTGCAAATGAAGTGTATTTGGAAAGGTGTTTGCACTATATTTGATTATTTCTTGCAAATTATCTTATATTTGTAAAAAATCTTCAAAAATTTTTGTATAAAAATGGGTTCAGGTTCACTCATGTAACTGCTGATCTAACTATGATTGTGGTGGTCAGACCACAAGGTCATTGCAAGATCTTATTTAAATAACATATAGAGTATGTAGCATTTGCATCATACGTTAAAAGTTTTGTTTAATCTCAGTAGTGTACTCAAAGCTTGGAAGTGCTTTAGTGAAGTCATGCATCATTTGTTTTTACGCTTATATGGTGCTTTCTGCCTTCACAAGAATTTTGGATTAAAGGGCCTTTTTGTATTTCAAAATTCAGCAGAAGTTAACTTCATATACTAGAATGAACTTCCAGTGGTTACTGCAGTTCTGCAGTTTACATTCTGATTAATCTCTGCTTCAGATAACAACCCTTACGTTTGAAGAAGGAGAGATAATCAACATATTTTATTCTGGTGATGAAGGGTGGTGGGAAGGTGAATTAAATGGAAAACGAGGATGGTTTCCTGCTTCCTATGTGACAAAAGTCCAGGTAATGATGTTCGGAAATTTTGCACTGTTTTCATTTTACTGTGCTGCATTTACCAAATGAAAAAATTGTATTGACACAGCAAAGATTCAGACATATGAACAGAATAGAATGTGGCTGATCCAGTGGACAGCATGAGATGCGTCTGACCAAATGCATTGCATTCAATAAGTTCAGCTCTGAGATTTAGCAGTCCAGTAGCCTTTGCTTACTCACAGTTGTTTTTTCTTGCTTTGTACAAAAGTATTTTACCAGCAAACTTCAGTTGGCTGAGAAAGAATGTTATAGAGGTCCGGTTTAGACATGTATGTTTCTTCAGTCTACTGATGTAATATGTAATTTTATGCTGTTATTTGCAATTGGATTTTAGTGATATTTTTTTGAGTAAAGTTGGAAAGATGAGCTTAATCTTCTTGACATAGTGTGACTTAACTTTTACTGAAAGTGCAAAGGGGTTGGTCATCTTGCAAAATAAAAGCCACTTGAAGGTCATACTGTTTGCAGTTAATAACTATATTGGAGTAGGGGGGCGCAGTGTTAAGCAGGCCCGTAACCAGCCTGGGATGACAGGAAGCTGAAGATTTTTCTGAGAGGGGCACAAAATTTTAAAACTATGTCCGACACATTTTTCCGTGGGGGTTTTCCTCCTGTGCTTCCCCTAATTATGGGCCTGGTGTTAAGTAAAGCCCCCTGAGTTGATGGCATTATATTGCTTGTGGCTGATAGACTTTGAAGACTTTGATGATGTGTCAAAAGTGTACTTTTTGTTTATTTTGCAATCATTTTGTCAACAATGTAACATTGTGATTGCAGTGTTTACCGTATTGTGAAAGTTACATTGTGGGCAGGATGCAACTAGGTGGCCTCCTAGGTAGTCATGACTCAGTGAAATCATCCGTATTCCAAGCATTCTTTTTCATGCTGCGTGGTTGGTGCACTTTATTCTATTTGCTTTATAGCACATAGGTTTTCAGTGATAGGAGGACCGTTGCTTTGCTTTTGTAGGCCATTTTCAGAAAACTAAGCGTGGCTATCAGTGAATGGGTCAGGATTTGGTTTATCGTGCGGTAGTAGAATTTCACTGATTGTGTTGTGATATTTTTGCCACTTACGTTATGACCATGTAGGCCAATATGTGGGTGTAGGCCACACTGTTATGAAAATTTTGACATTGTTGAAAAGCAGGAACTAGGGAGTGTGAACAAATGCTTCTTAAGTGATGGTGCCATAAGAATCAAGAGTGAGAAAAAGGTTTGTCAGTTTGTTTGGTTCATTACAACGAATAACAGTTTGATGATCAGGTATTTTGGAAAGTAAAGTGTGGCTTATTGTTGTAAACAGGGTTGCCAGATTGGTGTTTTTAGGCCAAATTTCAGAAATTTGGCCTCATTTAGAGGTGGTTGGCCTAAAAAATTTTAGTTAGCCTTTTGGCCATTTTTTTGGCCTCGTCTCAAGTTGGCTGGCCTTAAAAAATGTGTTCGGCCTTTTGGCTCTTTTTTGGCCTTTTTTACACTCAAATAGGTTGTTATGAAGGAAAATATTGCTATTCCATTTTTTTTCGGCAACACATTTGTAAAGTTTTTGTGATAAATGGTATATCAGATGCCCATATTCTGATATTAGTAATATTTGAGGGACGCTAGATTCGAAATAAAGTTTTTGCGTAATCACTGGAAATGTATACACTCACTGCACTATGTAGTGTCTGTCGTGTTGTAAGCACTGAACAGTCTGAGCTCTTGCATACAGGTCTGCGTCTTCGTGATAGAAATGTTAATTTAATTATGCGATTCATCTGGCAACCCTGGTTGTAAATAGTGTCACAAATCCCGTTCGACAAGTTGGTTGTGCCACTTGCGTGCATTATTTGCAGATGTCAAACTCATTAAAACAACGAGGAAACCATGTAGAATTAGAAAAGGGGCTGATGCACTTTCGAAATGATTTGGAAAGTTCAGTGACTCATAAGCTTGCTTGTCGACACTCGACCATTACATTGGACTGATGTGCGAAGTTTGAGAAAAAGGTGTTATTAACTGAATATTGCTTACATTTTATTTAGAAGTACAAAACATTTTTTCAGGATTTTGATTCACTTTCCACATCTTCAGAAGAATGGACTGAAGTAAAATCTGCAAAGGGCGACATTTATTATGTCAATACGAAAACAAGAGGTTAGTCTCATCCTGGTTTTATCCTTCTCGCTTGCAAGAGATACATTTTCCAGTTTTGATGACAATTAAATCATGTATTTTTGGTCTTATTTGCGCTTTCTTTAATCAAAGCTTTTATGGTCGATCATTGACTGAATGAAAAGAAGTACAACACTATAAACTGTTTATTATGCACAAAAATGTGTAAAAGTAATGTTCATATCACTGGACTTATTCTGTCGTGATGATTGTACGAACTTCGTCAGATTTGCCGTTTGTTACAGATGTATTTCAGAGACATTTCTTTCTGTTTTGTGTGTGTCGGCAGGGTCTGACCGCAAGCTTTGCGTATAAACTGCAGGCATTCTTCGAATTGATTTGCTTTTTATTGGAAATAACGAAAATTATGTGCTTTTGAGCTGCCTTGCCATGATACGTCATCACTGTTTTTATTTTGAGATAGTTCGAATGAATGTATCGTACTCATTGTATCATGCGAATCTGTTTTGCAAACTAGGTGTTTTGCTATACTTCCAGCCCTTGGTACCAGGGGCGTAACGAGGTTAGATGGCGCCCGGAGAAAGAAGCAAGTTTGGCGCCCCCATGTTCGAACCTGAGGTCTTTCGCAAGCAAATGTACTGCACTGAAGAAAGTACTTGTGACATTGTTGGGACTTTTTGGCGCCCGGGAGATTGCCCCCCCTCGTTACGCCCCTGCTTAGCACATCATGTTAAAAACTATTTTGGTACTTTGCTAGCATCCTGTTGAACATGTCTTGTGAGTCTTGCTAATGGTACGTGCTATTTCGAACGCGAAGGCGCACCATATTTGTTGTTTTCCTGCACATGCAAATATAGTAAAACACGGATATCCGCTTCATCTCCTATTGACGTTGCTTAGAATCGTCATGGGAATTGCCAAAAACGGCAAAACTACGAGCAAGCACATCCCAGTCTGAGATTATTGGTGAGTGATGCAAGTTGATCCAAGTTCTGCTAACGAAATAAATGCAAAGTTGCAGTTATTGAGGAAGTGATTAAAGTCTTATGCATGTCAAAACAATGGTTGGACTGCCCTGCATCCTTACTCACTGGGCAACTGTGTCCTGTTCATTGTATAAAGTTGGTTGTTTGGCCATGTGGTCTATTGCTTACGTATGTGATTTCAATTGAAAAGTGTCAAAACACTGCTGTAGATTAGTCAAACTTAAATTGTGTGGTTGTAATCGGGACCGGAGATACAGAAATCATATGTCCGTTTTAACTTTTGGTAAATGTGAAATAACCTTTCGTATTATTCATATTGACTTCAGTGTTTAGTTAATTCCTATGGGTCGCCGCAATATCTCCAGAAACCAAATCATAAATTGATGAAATATTTGTAATATATCAGAGAATGGTGCAATATTTCTTTTACGTGGTCTAGAATTTGCGTGGCGCGAAAGCTCAATTTTTGTCCGTGTGGTTCACAGCCGTTCGATACTCCCCTGGGTTACACAATACACATGCGTTTTGAGTCTGTCTTCTAATTCGTGTGTTTGCTTCCCTTCCCCTGTTACACTATTCCCTCAACTTTGCGCGGGGTTCATTGTGTTGAAAATATGTTTATGAATGGATTGCTTGGTTACTACTCACTGTTGCGTGGAAATGCCCTGCCCAAATTTTACGGTTATTTCAAACTGTTACGCGTTGCAAACTACTTTACTTTTTTACAGAATCAAACACTGATTGAGCAGTTTACCAAAAAGTGAGCAGTGTATTAAAATCCGATCAGTAGTCTAATTGGAAGTGTCGACGTTTGCGCCCACAACAAGATAGGCAGCGGTGCGCTTTTGTTATGAAACGATGAGTGGGAACATATATTCCAAATTGTGGCAATGCCTTCCATTTAATCACGTCTATCATCAAACGGCTCGTGGACTGATTGTGTGTACCTTGCTCAACGTAGCAATCCATCCATCCCTGCTTGTTTTCAATGATTGCAAGTGATACAAAGAACGTTCACATAAACGCAGTCACTCATGTACATTTCTTGAGAGTCCATACGTTAAAAACTCCAGGCTAGCGTTTGATACAATCGCTGTGCAGCGGAAATATGAAGGGCGAAACGCAAGTGGCTCATGCGGAGATTTTTGTCTGTGTGAAGTGTTACGCTGATCAAAAATTAACGAACAATGCATTCATTTCCAAGATTGTGTCTACAAAACGCAGGGTTTTAAGGCGTCACTGCAGCCACCTTAAGTCAGCGGTTCCTAACTTTGTATCAGTCACGAAGCATCTTCACAGCGTGCGGTCCCTTTATGTTGCGACTGAAAAACATTTCATAAAAAAATTTCTTCACAAAGACAGCAGTAACGTGTTACATTTGGTTCCCAAAGCAATTTGTGCAAGTTTTACATGATGGAAATATAAAATGTATGAATTAGAGCAGTCAATCAACTTACACACATGGAAAGATGTGTACGGGCCCCTTGAGAGTTTGAATAGATGGCGGTGGAATTTCCTCGCTAGCAACGTTCGGTGTCATGTTGCTTTAACAAGCATAGGCCAGCCTGGACTTTTTCGCCTATCACTTAAAGAGAGTTTTGAAATATGTAACGCGGAATAATTCTTCCTTGGCTTTCTGACAGCTCCAGCGGTATCCCTGACACTTGACCTGACCCCAGATTACCAGCAATCAAACACAGGAAGCAGCGAAAGTCTTCAGGTACTGATTTCGTCGTGTATGCACGAGCGGTCTGCAAGGTGCGCAGCGTTATACTGACGCATTTTAAACATATACGTCTGGCTTGGTCTGTCACGACAGGTTCTCAGATTCCTTGCAAGCTGTTAGTGAATCCAGCGAAACAGATGCACCGCCAACGGGCATTTTAATGTCTTTCTTTTCCATAGTACACTTTACCGGCCGTAAGTCACTGTTCCTGTTTCGTTTTGGTAGAAGACGACAAACGTCACGCACGCGTCATCCGAACCGACTACTCCTCACCTGAAGTCGTCTGGCAGCTTTTCCAATTACTCCAAATCGCAGCCGTCCACTCCCCAATCGTTAAAACCCACGCAGAGCGTCAAGTCCCGCTCACCCACGCCTCCCAGTCCTCAGTCCATGCAGAACGGACACAGTCCTAAGCCGCAAGTTCATGTGGTGAGTTTGTTGCCGCAAGGTTGCTAAATGTTCAGGCAATCTTCGCTGAACTGTTACGAGATGTAGTTGGTCGAAGCAGACATGTTAATCTGCATCGCGTGCCATTTTAGGTTCTTTCGTAGATTGTCTAATCATATTCCATGTTTCATAATGCGCTTGCTACTTATAAAGCTCGGTCGTCAGTTGAAAAATTTCTAGTGGTCTTTGTTTTCTGACAGTGTTGAAGGTACGGCTTATGGCACGGTACAGTTTGAACGCTGTGTCCATTTCTCACTGCGTTTCTAATCCTAGTTTGAAACTCGCAAATAGTTCAGTCTTTCCTTCCACTTGAAGCAACAGTAAGTTCTGAGTTCTGCTGTAGCACAATAGCCGACTATAGAGTGTTAGAACATGCGCCTCTGTGGTTATCAATAAGCCGTTCAAAACGGTGTTGATCTGAATTTGCAGCAAAAAAGATGAAAAAGTATGTTATCACCAAATACTGGCTGTGTTTTTCTACTGTGTTTTTCTAGAGGAGAGGGTGGTTTGTGTAGGGGCCAAAGGGTTTACACCAGCTATGTCCAACCCGCGGCCCAGTCGAAGGTTTTGTGCGGCCCAGTTTAAGTTGTCGGTGTAGTAAATGTATCCTACATACTGACAACCTGTCCTGATTTTCATACTTTTGGATTGGAAATTTTTGATGCAGGTGGTCCTCAGTGCCGCTTTATCACGTCTGTTACCATTGCAATTAGGATTCGAAAACTTTCAGTACATCATCTTAAGATAAATGTAGTTTGCTAAGATCAAAGTAAACCGTGCAATGTGCTGCCCTCGTTACTATGTCATTCAATGTGCGGCCCTGGTTAAGATAGTGATATACTTCTTGGCTCAGTAAGCTATTTGGGTTGGACATGGCTGGTTTAGACTCTAGAGTCTAGACCAGTGGTTCCCAAACTGGGGGTAAATTACCCCCCAGGGTAATATTCGATGCTTTGTGGGGGGTAACGCAGAACCAAAACCACATTGCTGTTCTGTATTATGAGCAATTACTGCAAAAGCAATTTTCGACAAGAAACGCAAAAAAATTTATTGAGGGTAATAAGACATGACCGCTACCTTGATTTGGGTAACGGTTCAAAAAAGTTTGGGAACCACTGGTCTAGACGACCACTCGTCCACCAGTATCGGAAAAGATGATCAAGAAAGTTCAGCAAGCATTTACGCGATTTTATACTCGCAAAGTCCATAAGAATCGCAAGTTTGGAAATCCATATTCTTGCGACAGCGTGACGTAACGCAATGGTCTACAGATCCTTTGGCCATGCACAAACTACTTCCTCTTTTGACTTCGTGCCGTTTCCAAATCTGTACTGTGGCTGGTGCTTTTCTATGGAATTCTTTTAGACATCCACGTTGTGCAGTCTTCTTCGACTGTATTCTAGCACTCTTACACCAAACGCCTTCGCTATTAAAGTGAATGCTATTTGCATACCTGAAACGATAACGGTTGAAGAATCAAAGGTTAAAATCTTGTTCCTACACATGCTGTTAAAATTTGAGATCAACATAAAAAGCTTGATATATTGTTAGATTGCATAATGGTTACAAAATTTTTAAACCACCCTATGTTTTTATGATTGGCGAACTCAGATATAAACACCGTTTCAGATCGTTCTGCATTAAAACGAAGCTCTTACAGGTTCAAAAAGTTAATCGTTCGGAATTTTGGTCCATTTTCAGTTAGTGCCCTAGTTTGCACTATTTGATATTTTCAGCACAATGGAATATCATATCCCGACGACAAAGAAGCGAAAGAACAAAGTTTACTTCAGCCGGGAAAATTTAGCTATTGCGATTACTTTTGGGTGAGTCTCATTACGACATTTAAATATATGTGTATCTCCATACAAACGTTGTTGTGCTGTTGCATGTCTCTTTCCATCTCAAGTGTTCTATTTTGCTGGTTGATTTTTAGTCTTAGGTGATGCGACATAAACCAATGTTCACTACGTTGTGAACTATGCAAATGACTTTCTTCTTCAGGCCGACAAAGTGGAGAATCACACCTACCAAAGCGGATTTACGGTGTTGTACCAGAAAATGCTCAAGGAAAAACAGATGTCAAAAGAAATGGCAGACTTGTTCAAGCAAAGGTACCTCTTAATGTTACGTTTTTGATTGTTATGGTAATAAATCAATTATCCTATATGATTGTCTTTTTTTAAGTAGTGTCGCTTTCATTTGACTTTAACGTATAAGTAGGCTTCCGGCAAGTGCTTATCATTGCAGGTAAAGTTTGACTTTTTCCCGTCAATTCGCTTTTTTATAAGGTAGTTTAGGAAATGTCGTAAGCAGTTGCTGCACTATGAACAGACTCGGCGCGTTGTGATGTTCGCATTAGTATTGCTGTTTTACCTGAACCTGGACGCGTTGTTTACCTGCTTGTGGTGTTGTCAACATCAGAAACGTACGCGGCGAGTGCAACCGATCTCGTTTGCATGAAAAAACGCACCGTTTTTTTTCGCAGAGAAGCAGTGGAGCTGCAGTATTCAAAAGGACTGTTGGCAATCGCCAACAGTGTTCATGCCAGCCAGGAAACCGGGTAAGTGGACGTTTATTTCAACCGTACTTTGAGCAAGCAGCACGTCAAAAACCAGATATGATCTGGCGCATGTTTATTCTCATTTCAGGACCGTCGATCTAGAACTCAAGTTATTTTGTCTAATTTCTCCAGAACAGCGTTTTGTGATTGATAGTAAAATTAGAAGACGTCTATAAGAGCTCGCTTTTGGACTTCCGGAGCCTCGCGGTAATCCAGTCCTGGCTTGCGTTTACAACTTGGTGGTTATCAGCTTTCAGTATAATCTGTCCGCATTTCGATCCTTGCTTCGCGATCGGAGTTTTTTGCTTGTGCGCGACGGAGTGGTCATCTTCAGGTAGCGGCAAGGTGTTGTACTTCGTTCTTATGTGGAGTGTGTCCTTCAGGTTAGAGCGCCACTGCGGTCGCATGCGCTTTGCCGCAGGATGACGTTTCTTATTGGCAACATTATGAACGGTTCTGGCGGTCACACTGAATTTGTTGACAAAACGGAATTTTCGCTCCCGACGTCAGAAGCAACTTTAAGCAAACATGAACTTCTTGATTCTTGGCTAGAATCGCCTGGCACCAGCTTTCCTTGCTGCGGTGTTGGTATTGGCGGCTGTTTTGAAAACGAGCTGTTTTATTTAATGACCTGTGTCGTTTTCCGCAGTTTCGTGTTCTTCCCTGGGGTTACTTGGCCATATCATGAAACATACCGCACTGTTGCACACAGTCTCATTAGTGGGAGGTTTTTGTGCTATGGATCACTGCTAATACCCGTGACGTGCGGCGGCTTGAAAATAAATTGGTGGTTTTTTAGAGTCAAGCGATCTGCGAGCGTAACTATTCAAAAGATGTTACTGAGCCTGCCAGGATCGAACCCAGCCTAGCACTTGCAACAAGGTCTTATCGTTCTCGTCAACCTGGTTGTGCAAGAATGTGCAGCAAGCTTTGCTTAGACCAGGGGTCTCAAACTCAAATTGCTCCGAGGGCCAAATGAGAACTTATAAAGTAACCGAGGGCCGCATCATGACGCCGGCACAACAATGACAGTATCTGAACCTTGCTAGAAACAGCTTTCACATCTTATTTCCTGCGGAAGGTATCGTGAGTTATAGGCAGATCATTTCTAGCAGTCTCTACGTTCGTTTGCAAGGAACTTGTTTAAACACCGGTGAATAACTTAAATGTTAATTTTTGAAAATTACCAAAAAGAACGCGGGCCACACAAAATGCCCTCGGGGCCGCGTGTTTGAGACCCTTGGCATAGACGTTTTTGCGGCCCGTCACTTTATTGGCATTGGGTTTTTCTTAAGCATTCTTGTTCAAATGCGTCGCTTACTGAAACGCTATTGTGGCCCAATGCAGCCGATTCTGCACAATTCAGCGAGTTCGCGTGGCGAGCAGTTGACTTCGCCCCTGCAGTAGGTAAACGTGCGAGTAGTTGGCAGTTTGGTGTGTGCCACCGTTTAGCGGTGATTTGTAACTTTTTTCAGGACTCTTGGTGAAACATGGAAGAAGGTGAAAGAATCTGCTCTGCAGGAAGCCAAAATACACCAAGAACTTGCCAACAAGGTATTCTGTTCTTTCTCAAACGGCTTTCTCATTTCACTGCAAACGTACGCTTTTGAAATATTCAAATAAGCTGAAAATGCCAAAGAACGTTAACGGCATTTGCAGAAAAACTGAAAACGTTAATACTACGGAAGCATGGATTCGCGTTGGGTACTGTTAGTATGATGTAAAATTTTGATCGAGTCTTGACGTCAGCTTTTCTTCGTCATTTGGGAAAGTACATTCAAGTTGGAAAACAAAAACATAAGACGTGCATTAGTAGATTTAACAGAGCGGCTCCAATCTTCGCTTGGTTATTTTGCGAGATGGCGAACTGGCAGCTATACGATTTATCACCCTATCATTGACCTTTGATCTCCCGGCGAAAAAAAGCGTTTGCTCTTCGCGACGACGTGAAATGGTGAAAAGCACGAAATTACGGAGAGCGCACTGACAGCTTGTCTTCCCGCGAAGCTCTGTTTTCTTTCTTATGTGTATCAACTTAATTAAATTGGCGTGCGCAGCAAATCCGTTTCCTATCAGCTAAAAAAATGCTGCACTCTGTGTTCCGTGTTTGGACAATTCATATATACGTAATGACGGTGTTGACGTAACGGCAGCACGGCTTACTCACGTTGCCATGGTGAAATGCTTCTCAGCGCGCTTCGAGTACCTTGGCCATAAAGGTCCTGACTCGTCTTCTGCTTCGCCCGATTTTGCCGCCACACTAACGTTACATTCATACAGTGGTTGTGTTGTCATGGTGGGCGTTTTTCAAGTGTTCCTCAAATATCTATGCCTTGCTCGTGGTACGCAGCAGGTGGCCTTCAATTGAGCGGTGAGTGCTGGCAGTCGAAGCATTCTGAAAGCGTAGGCGATTAGCGTGAGTCCATTGATGAAATCCTGGGCGACAAATCACTGTCCTTTACAGGGGGTGCTTTTAAGTTCACGACGTCGGTTCACTCGTTTTTTCTATAATGAGATTAGATTTTCTCGGAGCTGCTCTTACGTCGCATTCGCTTACACCTTCGTCGCATCGAAATCACATGGGGGGGAACCTTTGACAACCGAAACCCGAAAAAGGAAGCGCTGCGGCGTCGCGAAGTCCTCTGACTGTCAGCGCGCGTCATTGTGGTCGCAAACCGCACAGCCCAAGCTCCCGGAGCAGCATGCTTCGCTTGCTCCTACTAAGGTTTTCAAAATAGCACCGACTGGTGGCCTCCGACCGTG
>JGI24021J15306_10005032_pt1 | contig 15564 bp, 11 predicted proteins | sample Ectturendosymbi1_FD_15306 | JGI IMG/M metagenome (IMG submission 15306)
TATGGCGTTGATGGACGCCTGCTACTGGACTTCAAGTTATTCGTTTTTGCTCAAAAGTTTGTGTCCGTGTCGGCAAAGCACAACCATTCACCATGCTAGAGGCGATATCTCAGTATTCTATATGTATGCGCTCTTTTCATTCTATGTCCGCGCTCCAGGCGGACAAATTGATAGATCTTGAGGCTTACTCTCTACAAATCGCAGTGAAAAGACTGCTCAGTAGTGATTACGGCACCCCGATCTTCAACTAGGTCGTTTGCGAATGATTTAGCACCACGCCGTTCGAACAGGAGGATCCACCAACTAGGGATCGGTCCTTGCCGCGCTCGCGTAAGGTCGGATATCGACTCTAGAAACAGCCCAACGGCCGTCTAACTGTACCCTCCGCTGGCTGGGCGCGAGTGCATCGTCGCCTTCCAAGCGGATTTCTGACTAAGAGGCGTTCAGTCATAATCCGTCATATGGTAGATTCGCACCATTGGTTTATCAGCCAAGCACATGAACCAAATGTCTGAATCTGCGTTCCCTCTCGCATGCTGAGCAGAATTACTATCGCAACACGTCATCAGCAGAATTACTATCGCAACAACACGTCATCAGCAGAATTACTGTCGCAACAACACTTCACCATGCGTGCTGGACTGCGACATAGGTGTGTGCTGTTACCACTCTTATTCATAGTGTAATATTCATAGTGTATATAAAAACAGTGTATATGAATTGCATCGACAGTCACAACCACGTCGAAGAGGGTGTCACTCTTGCAAGCTGCAAGATTAACCGTTTGCCTTTTGCGGATGATTTGGTGCTGCTTGCATCTTCTAAAAAAGGGCCTTCAACAGCATGCACTTGATAGGTTTTCTGCTGCGTGCGACCAAGTGGGAATAAAAACTAGCACTAGAAAGACCGAGGTGTTACGTCTCTCCAGAAACCCAAGTCAGGGAACGCTGTAAGAACTACACTGCAGCCTGTGGAAAAATTCGAGTACCTTGGGGTGGTATTTACGAGTGACAGAAGGCCGAACAAGGAGATTGTACACAAGGGATCTCAAACACACAGGCCGCATGTGGCCCGCGAGGGAATTTTGTGCGGGCGGCGATACTTTTGGGGAATTTTCAAATAATTAAATATTTGCGATATTTGGTTCGTTCATCGGTACTTGAAAGTGCTCGGCTAGCGAGTGAACAAGTTCCTTAAACGAACGTAGAAATGCCTAGAAATGATTTTCCTGCAACTCATGATACCTTTCGCAGGAAATAAGATGTGAAAGCTGTTTCTAGTAAGGTTCAGCTACCGCCATTGTTGCGTCACATGGCGTCCCCCAAATTTTTAGCATATCTATTCATTTTGTGCTTTGAGAGGCGGTATCCCAAACAAAACACTGTTGCTTGTCTAAAATCAAACATTTTGACTCCGGAAACTTTTTTGGGCCCCTCAAAATTTTGGGCTGGCTACGCTACTGTTGCGTCAGCGTCATAATGGAGCCATTCGATAGTTACAATGCGGCCCTCGCGTTCCCTCGTCGGAGCTTTTTGAGCTTGAGACCTCTGTTGTACACCGATTGGTGAAGCAAATGAGATTCTGCGTGAGCTTTTTCACTCTGTGGTCACAAAACGGGAGCTTTCAAACCCTACAAAGCTGTCAGTTATTTTCAAACTACATCGGTGGATTTACATTCGGTTTATAACCACGAGCAATAAATAAGATGTTTCAATTCCTCGCTGGAACATTAATTCTGTAGCAGCAAACACATTCGAATGGCTTCCATGTCGTTAATGAGAATCTCACCATCACTTCAAATCAAAGATAAAATTAACTCAACCTGTGCTGCAACATCAACAACAGTTTTCTTTGTTAAAATTCTAATGCGTGTGTCAGTAGAAGTTGCATTGCAAGTGGACGAGCTAAAAAGTAATTTTAGCTGAACTTGAAACTTCCATGAAAATTACTACGACATGAAATTTTCCATAAATTAAGCTTGTTACCGAAACTCCAGAATGTTCGTTTGATTTTTAGGGAAAGCTAATCGTAAACTTGCTTAGATAATATGACGAATTAGTATGTTTTTCGCTGTGATTAACAACAAAATCTTTGGAAAAAGCGAACTTTGTCTATTCTGTGTTATTTTTCTCTTGATGAAATCATTGAAACGGCAGTGTTAGAATTTCTTTATCGAACCCCAATCGGGGTGCTGTCTTTCTGATTGAGGATAGCCAATGACTTTCCATAATATGTACCAAGAGCAAGTCTGCCGTCACTGAGTTCAGTTGCCTGAGTTAATCCAGTTGTTAGAGTGCCGTTGGGGTCATGCAGAGCTTGCAGTATTTCCCCATCAGCTGTCATCTCGTACAAGATGTTATGCCTCGATTGAATTGATCTAGAAAAAGTGTACGAGTAAAATGCAGAAATAAAGTTATCAGCAAAAGAACTTAAGTTTTAATTGAGTTTAACTCTAGATTAGCTTTCCGTAAGTCACGATATAGTCTTTTGCTTTTGCATAAATTTGAGGACAGAAATAAAAAACTCGCAACCGAAAGGCGGCCTATCAACTTCGATATCCTTTCAAGTTCTCCCTGATATGCGTATAAACTATAAAGACTTCTGTTCTTACAAAGGAATCAAAGATTTCAAATATAAGATCAACATCTGCTGCGCATTTGTGTATTAATAACACACACAATACAAGTTCTTAACACATGTTTTTCTTTTTACATAGGAATGTATGACAACTTTGAATCCCTTAAACCAGGGGTCAGCAACCTTTACCTAGTCGTGGGCCAAACGCAAACTCTGCAAGATATGGCGGGCCGTACTAATTTTCAACCAACAATTCCATTCATTTTGCTGTTTATGATGTTGACGCTACTTGGGAATTTCTGTCATTCAATCAGATTAACTCCTGATTTTCACAGTTCATAACGAAAGCCCATAAAGTACATTTATAGCACAGTGCAGTTTCTCATAAGTATTTTGTAATAAGTATTGCAATACAAGGAGTTGCAAGGAGGACAAATTCATAAAACAATACCACTAGGCGGGCCATACAGTTAGCATAATTTGAAAGGGGCAGCGGGCCGGATGATTTTGCTTGACGGGCCGTAGGTTGCCGACCCCTGCCTTAAACCTGCAAGGACCGCAAACCGCTGTAGTGGCTCAGATTTGTTCGGTCATATCTTTCCCTCCGATTGAGCTAGATCGTTGTTCAAGCTCTCTGAATAAGGAGAAAGTTATCTTGGTTCGATTTAAAAAATTTCGGGAGCTTTTATGCTTGAACTTTTTCGGGGGTGATGCTATGAGTGGGTGACGGTCAACAGATTTATGGATGAAGCCATAGGGGTCTAAGAAAAAATTCATGGGGCAATTTCTTTGTTTTTTCTTCTAAATTAAACTAAGCAAAAATCCACATGTTTAGAGCCCTTGCCTGACCTTCCAGCTTTAAGGTGGCTTCACACAGAATCCAGTTACGGCTTACGAACTGGCTTATGACCTAAGCAGTAGAAATCCTTGAACAAAAGCGTTAATCATGGCTGCCAAGTACGAGACACATATAGTATCACTGTGACTCAACGTCACACACTTCTCAAACTGAAATTTAAAAATAATATGGAGGATTTGCAAGCTATCTGCACACATTTAAACGTATTCTTACTGTATTATTTGTTTCATTGGTACAAGTCCTGAAATTATTTGTCGCAGGATGGGATAAGCTTTCAGCAAGCTGACGTCATTTTCATGCACGGCCGATGCAGCAATCCAGTAAGTTCCTTTACTGTTCGCCCGCACGTTGTCAGGAAAACCTGAAAATACAGACGTTCGATTGATTTCTTTGTCAAATTGCTTTCCTTCTCTTTCATCACAAAAAATATATAATATTCACTGTAATAAAACAGGGTGCTTTTCACTGCATCATTGTGGCACCAAAAAAGAAAAGCGCGATTAATAGTATGTTGATTTGGTTTTTGCACTAGAGTGGGTGCATGGGCAGAAGAAAACCCTTTAGAATGAGAGCATAATATTGGCCAGAATATCATTTGAAAGTGCTTTGAATTTACAGCTACATGTGACATGTGACAAAAATTCAGGCCATCTGAGTAAGAAAGGGTACAGATTAAGCGTTTTGGTTTTGCAAAGATGAAAATGAAGAAATAATTGTAGTTCTGTCCCATAACACATTAACTATTCAACTTGGAAACACTGATAGGGCTATGACAGTTTGAAGCAGGGTCTCACACTCAACTTCTCCGAAGGCCAAATGAAGACTTTTGCAATGGTCCCAAGGAATGCAATTTGAGAACGTTTATTATAAATGATAAAAAAGTTAATAAAAAAGACATCGCAAGAACACACTGGTTGGTAAATGTGATTTTATTCATTGATTTTACTTGGATTGAATAGTGTAATGTGTAAGGTGAATGTACTTGACGTTTGAGATACAGCCATTATTTACTCTGGATACTTATCTGACAATAAATAGCTTAATTGTTAATTATTTGAAAATCTCGAAAATCATGGCAGGCCGCACAAAATTACCTCCCGGTAGCATGTTACAAACCCTTACTTTAAATCATATTTAAACAAAGATAGCTGGAAATATCCTTCATAACAATTCTCAGATCGTTCCAAAGACGGCACACTTTGGCAAAACGTTATTTTGAAACATTATTGGAAACAGGCGCGGATTTCCCATTGGGCTAAAAAGGTTTAGCGTAGGGACCCTATTTTCGGGGGTCCCAAAATTTTGGGAGTAAGGACAATTTCCAGAGTTTCTGTCAGCAATTATATTTGTGGTTTTGTTTTATTCATAGCACATTTTTTACTATGCCGCGAAAAAAAGATCTCTAGTATAGAAGGATGAGCGCGAAGGATTGAAGTGAATGACGGTGAGCATTCTCTTTTTATGGCGTTGAGAATTGGTGATTATTACGCACAATGTGTGGAACAAAACGCCTGAATCAATTTTTAAATTCCACGAGGCCAGTGAGGTATTCAATAGATAGATAATGGGAGTGTGGTCAGATAACTTCACCACTACCTTTTTCGTTAGTTTCATTATGACTGTTTTTGTTCCTGATATCGAGGAAATTCGGAATAAAGTAATATGTTTATGAATTGGAACAACTTGTTCAGTGAGTCTAACGAGCACGTGTAATGCTAATTTGGATGACATTAGTCGTCCCAAACCTTCCAGAAGGGCCCCGCATTGCAAATAGCCTAGGGCCCCGTAAATGAAAATTCACCTCTGTGAAGTTATCTGACCACACTCCCATTATCTATCTGTGTCGGGTACATTTCCATGTAAGTCCAATGACTGAAATCAAATATGACAATTCATCCTAAACTAACCCTGTATCGATTCAAAAAAACACATATATCTGATTACTCTGAGGAAGACAGAAGTTTTTCCGGGAGCCCTTCAAGCAGCGCAATCTTATTCAATCAAAATTTGATATCAACCTTATTTTGCCTAACTAGTCAATGCAATTTTGGTGCTCTTGATCAGTGCTTCACCTTTTTCGGTTTCGTTCACCCCTGCCATCGATTGCTACATTACCGTTCACCCCACTTCGAATGCATGTCCGATGTGACCATAATAACCCAACTACTGTGCATACAATTTTATTGCTAAGTTGATTTTTTTCATGATCTACTTAAGTAGGCCCAACTCGTTTAAAAGATAGCTGAATCCGCATCAACTGTCAAGAAATGCGAAGCTACGCCAGCAACAAACGTACTGTAGTCATCCGATATATTTTAACAAGCGACGACACAGAACCTGAAACCTACGGGCTCAGCATGAATCAAATGCCAGAATTCTGCCGCTACAGACACAATAACAAAACAACCAACGGTTCTGAACTACAAACATTTACAACAGAAAGCTTTTTACTAATGACTGCGCTGATCCTGAAATTTAGTGGTCAACTTTTCAAACTGCAGTTGAATTTATTCATTTACTCCAACACCACCCTCAGCTATATGAGTCAATGCATTTCAGTGCATCTCGTGTTTTAGTTTTCAGCTCCACCAGGGCGTCGGAACGATTTTTTCCAGGGGAGGCCAACCATGTTGAAATTTAATTTTACCAACTCAAAACTTACAGAAAAACACTTTTCTACAAAAAGAGAATAGTAAAATATCAAATTCCAAAATCCAATTGGGCAAGGTTCCCTCTGTACCACCTTCTTACGCCCATGAGCTTGAGCAAAATACGATAAATCCTTTCTCTTACATGTACGTGGTAGGCATGAGCATCAGTTGTTGCAGAGCTTTTAAATGCAATTTCCTTGTAGTATGTGGATTAAAGAAAACAAACCAAGATCAGTTGTGAAATACGTTCTGATACAATCTTGCTGAAGGAAACTTATTCTCCTCTTCCTTTAAGAATCTGGTTCTTTAAACGGCGAAGCTGATAAGATAACGTGTCCTGATCGACTTCATCTATAGCAGGGGTTCCCAAATTTTATCTGACTATGTACCCCTTCAGCATTTACACAGCCGAGCATGTACCCCTAAAATTTCACATGACAAAATATTTTATCATGACTAATCACAGATATATCTTAATATAAACACACAGTATAAAGATTTTTTGAAAATAATATTCAGTATTTACTGATATATGTATAAATATTTGGCAATAAATTATATATTTATTTCCAACACTTCGACTAGTAAGCCTACTCTGTTCAGTGTTCATGTGTCTGGTTTTCACTTGAGATTGACAATAAAACTTTCGAAAGTAGGCTACTGCAAATGGCAAATTCTAGTAATTCTGCGATTCTGCTGACTACTTTAGACGTAAAGTTAGAACGCTTGAAGTCCGTCATTGTATTCATGATTGCTGCTATGTGTTGGGTAAAAAAGAAGAACCAGAAGATGTAAAAACTTAGCAACAGAAAATTAATTCACCCTTCATTCAACCCTGCTCTTTTATTCCCCCTTGAAAAAATCACATTCACCTTGGGTGAACCATTCACCCTGTTAGAGCACTACTCTCTAGATTTTGGAGCGAATTTGTCAAAATTTAGGGTGCTCATGGATAAAAATTTTTGCTCTAGCAGGTCAAGTTCTGAAGTTATTTTCAATTTTTTTTACCATGATCCCCATGACTGACTGAGCCTTGCATTATGACTTCCCTATGACATCACAAATTTCAAGTCACGTGCTGTTTGCTGGATACGCAAATCAGTGCTTTGTAAAATATGTTAGCACACACAACGACAAAATGGCAGACATTGTGCTCATATATCGATATTTTGAACATCTTAATAGAGATATGTATTAGAAGTTACTGACATCTACTGCAAAATTTTCTGTTTGTTCTATTCTTATGTCATTATGTAAACAAAAATCGCGCAACTGTAAGACAAACACGCATTGTAAGCCCGCCCAAGCATGTGCTCATATCAATTTTATGTTACTACTCCATTGAGCACATCACACTAGACCTGATAGAAGACGGACTGCATTTCTACCAGCAACACAAACTCAGGTAAAATCAGTTGAAACATCTTTGGCCAAAACAATTTTTTTAGGCCAATGATAGTTCAACTACCGACATCTGGACTAAAGGAGCAGCACAAGTTGCAAAATATAGAGGCAATCTGTAATCATGTGTGCACAATAAAAAACAGTGTTTAGCATTGCTGTACCTCGCAAAAGTGTGGTGTGTTTCGTTTTCCACGTTGATCTATCCACGATAATCATCCTGCTCCCCAATGATTCAGCCACAATCAGATACTTCTCGTCATTAGTTAGTTCCACTCCGTTAGGGAAACATAATCCGTTCAGGACTACAGATAATGTCTTCGTCCGCGTGTTGTATTCGAATATACGACCATCACATTTACCTTTCATAAAATAAATGTTAGAATGAATTGATGCACAGATATGAAAAAACTACAAGGCGGCAGCAAGCGTGTCGTGAATGGCATGTCTTAAAGCAACGTTTTTCATCAGATTCCTTGACTATATTCAAAACATTGCAAAAATTGCAAACAAATGAAACTGTTATCAAATTTAAGACCCTAATAATAACTAGAACATTCAAGTTATTAATAGAAAATTATCAAAAGATATATAGTCGGATAACTTTGACATGAAGAAAGTGACTCAAGTGACTTGTTTTAAGAATCTTAACTTAAATCATTAATTAACACACGCTTGTGTTTCCGTAGTTTCTGTTATAAGTTTTTAATATTCAAAATGGATTTATGTTCAAAATTTTTGCAATACTCTTGTCTGTCATTGCAAGTATTAAGCAGAAAATGCCCAAGACTGCACCAGCGTGTATATGTTTTGTTATCCCTTTTCTCGTTGTTTCGCTGTGGGTTGCGGTTGACGGAGTAGCCTTAAAATTGACAGATTCATCGAGTTGGTGAGTTGGTAACTTACATTTCGGTCTGCTTTGTGAACCGCAAAGTGAGTGTGGGTTTTGCACAAAATGTCCAAGATCTGGCCTTCAAACAGGGGGATAACGAGGTTCGATGGCGCCCAGGGCAAGAAGCAAGTTTGGAACCCCCATGTTCGAAACTGAGGTCTTTCGGAAGCAAATGAACTGCATTGAGTAGATGCTTGTGACCAGTGCCGGATTAGGGTAGCGCGGAGCCTATAGCTGTGTAGCATATTAACAGCGCGGGGCCCGAAGTTAAAAATACATTTGAACAATTGAACCACTGTTAAATCAAAATTCTTTGAGCATCCACGTTACTAAACTGACTACATTAGGTATAATGAATTTCTTACGTACGTAAAACCTGGTCCTAAATAGCAACTGGTGGACATTATGGGCGACATATCTTTTTACCAAAAACGTATATACGTATCCTTTTACCAAGGAGGAATATATCACCGTACAGCTCACAAGTAGGCCTACAGCACAGAGGCAGTAATTAATGCTTCCAGAATCATCAGCAAGTTTGATCATTGCTATATGTAGACAGTGAAGCCTCAGTATAGTGTCGAAGTCAGCTGTCAAAACCGCAAACCTTCTGTTTAAGAATACATTTTCTAGATTTCGACATAGCGAATTGTTGTATGATACTAGTAGGGTCTATTTCACATAATATTTATACTCCTTAGAATCAGGCTGTTCAGCTGGATTTGTCGAATGTTGCTCCTTTGTTCATTCTACCTTCTTAAATTTAGAAAATGACCGTTCTCCACTGTAGTTGATCTCCATGAGAGTTAAAAAAATGCGCAAATCATTTATCACATTTCTAAAAGAAGACTCCAGGTATACTAGGCAATGGCTCGTGCATAGATGCCAAATCATGGGCTGCCAAAGAGATTTTTTGAAAACCCCATATAGATTCATTAAAAAACCCAGGTTTGAACAGAAAATCCCAGGTAGACGCAAAATTAGGTGAATATTTCAACTATCTACCATATCTCGGAATCTGTAAGTCACAAAACATACGAATGAAGCTGAACATATGATGTAACTTTCCTAATGAACTTTAGTGTCTGTCGGGATTGTGTATCCCAGTAACATGTATTTGTTTGCATTTCTAACGGTGATCTGCGGCAGCATTTACAATAATGAAAATCTTCATTCCCAGTTTCCTTCTGTAGCTAACGTTTGCGATCTGGATCTTTCAAACGCTCTTCCTTATAATTGCTCTATGTAGCACTTAATCCTTTTCATTAGGCTTGCTTCATTAGTATCTCGGTCACTTGGGCTCATTGCATCTGGCTAATATTTACGGCTTATACGGTGTCAGTTGCTTGTCCATCAGTTATGTTGAAGACTAAGGTACCTTTATAAAATAAGATAAAGAAAGATTAGACTAAAAACACAGTTTGTCCAATCATACCCTATCTTAAATCACCGCTACGCAGTTAAATCATACAAAACCTAAATATTTAGAAGAAAAACCCAGAAAGGCATCGAAAATCCCTGGTCTGAGACAAAACCCCCGGTTTGATGGCAATGGTCAAATCATTTTGAAAGTACCAAAAAGATAACACAACTTAAGGAACAGGTCAATGTGATGTAATAGTTTTTAATGCCATCAAGCAATATCTGGAAATTTCTTCAATTTGGCCTCATTGCACGAGTGGTCCCATAATGTTAGAAATGACTCTGAGATACTTTAATTTTCAATTCACAGTAATCTAATGTAAAAACATTCAACTGAAAACCTTCGCTTCATTGCTTATGGCAAATTTAGCATGATAGTGACTCTTTGGGCTGAAAAAATCTTATACATATAATCGGGCGAGGATATTAGGGGAGGCAAACGTAGAGGTTGCCTCGGGCCCCCTCTTTCAGAGATGTTTAGTTTTGCATTGTTTTGGTAAAAAGCTTGTTAATCGCTTTAGAGCAGGGTCTCAAACTCAAATTGCTGTGAGAGCTAAATTAGGACTTAGGAAGTAACTCAAGGGCCGCATTATGACGCAGACGCAAAAATGGCGGTGTTAAACGTTGCTAGAAACAGCTACTAACATTTTATTTCCTACAAAAATTATCATGAGTTATAAGCAAATCATTTCTGGCCGTCCCTACGTTTGTTTGAAGGAACTTGTTCATTCGCTAGTCGGGCACTTTTGACACTGGTGAATAAACTAAATAAGGTAAATGTTATTTCTTTGAAAATTCCCAAAAAGATTCTGGGGCCGCACAAAACGCCCTCGCGCTCCGCGTGTTTGAGAGCCCTGTTTTAGAGCCACATTTAATAAGCTCTGAAGCAAGTCATATGCTTGTCAAAATAAAGCAAAAATTATGTGCAAATATGCCAAAAGTGGTCCCTCAACAACTGTAATGTGTAGACAAAACAACAATTTAAGATCATGTGACTTCAAACAATTTACAATGTGAAATGGACTTTAACGCAGAAGCAAATTCCCAGACAAAGTGAAAAATTTCACCTGTTTTCAGCGAATAAAGTTTCTGTATAATGTGTGTAAAATATAGGGTTCACCTCCTGAGAGTTTGCTTCAGGTACATAAATTCTAATATCCATTCTTGCATTTAATAAAGAACAAATTTAACGCAAAGGAGCGCGGGGCCGGGGCCCGTAGCAATTGCTACATATGCAACTATTGTTAATTCAGCACTGCTTGTGACATTGCCGAGACTTTTCGGCGTCCCCCGCATTCATTCGGAGGCCCCCGAAGTCATTTGGCGCCTACATAGTGATTCGGCGCCAGGGGAATTTCCCCCCTTGCCCCCCTTCCTCACGCCCTTGCCTTCAAATAATTCATTATATGCTACGCCAGGGTGGTCCAACTACTTTGACCGACGGTCCATTTTACAAAAACGTGACAACTCGCGGGCCACTTCCAAGAAAATGATGTATAAAACAACAGATTCACATTTAAAACTTTAAAAGGGAAGATAAGTGAGTGAGTCATTGAAATAAACTACACTATAGCAAATAGCAATTTATTACAAACCTCTATCAGTGTGATGGCTACGGTCGAGGCTTCTCTGACACTAACGTTCCTTTATAAATGCCAGTGTTAGTGGTGCAAGTCGAAGACTATCGTACATTGCTTCGTCTGCCATTCGATTTCTGATTTAGGTTTGACTTGCTTCATCGTAGAAAATGTACTTTCACACACGTATGTGCTTCCAAACATCGAGTGCATTTTTAGTAAGAAATCTTTCAGTTTGGGAAAATTAACTTTGCTGACTAATATTCAGAAGCTTTCTACAGTCTCTAACACCGTTAGTATTGTACATTTTTATTAAAAGATGTTATGCTTGTTCTAATTAAAATTACCTATTGCAGGGATTGACAATTAATTTGGCATGGTCGGGGGCCACTTTGAGAAGGCCGTGTTTAGCCGACAGAACGACAGATTCATTTGGCAGTACTGAGTTCATTGCGCCCGATGTACTCTTCAAGACAACGATTGTCAGGGCACCGAAAAAACAGAGGTTATCTGCAAAGGAGACCCAGCAAAGGGTTAGCGTGGGCCCGTACCTTCTAATTTTATCACAAAATAAATAAAAAAGAATGGTACATAGAAAAGGTGTTATTCATTGTTCTTGTGCAAATGCACTTTATCCAGCGCATACAATACAGTGAGACAAATGTAGCCTCACACGTTTTTCAACAAATTTCACATTTGAAGATTTTTCCTGAATGCATCGGCGGGCCACTAAAAACGCTGTGTCGGGCCACATGCGGCAAGCGGGTCTGTAGTTGGATCACACTGTGCTAGGCAATCACAGCGAACAAATTTTCAAAATATGACAAACGTTATGATGAAAACATTATAGTAATTTTCACTGCAAGCCCCCGACGTTATGACAAGCTTTCGACAAAAATTACATAGATGCTGAAACAGACGATACAATGATATTCTTTAATTAAACTAGTCTTTATAGTTTATGGACTGCGGTCCGCTTTACGTGGCGTAAATTAAAGAAAGTTCGAAGATAATATTATCTTTACTGGACTTTTCAAAGAAAGCATGTGACTAGTCCTTCCCTTTAACAATTTTTTTGTTCCAAGCTTCTGCGATGAGATTCATCTGAAATTAACAAACAAACTCATCGCATTAAACTATACCTTCTAAAACCAGATATATACCTTCTAAAAGCATATATACAACATTGTCAATGGTGTATGTTGCGGAAGCGTCTGAGAAGTAAAGCAACTTTCCGTCTTTTGTCAGAACTAAGTCGTCAGGAAATTTCATTTCGGGTTGAACGTCGCTGATTGAAACAAGTAGGCTCACATCTCCTTTTTTCATGTTTACGCTGTAGATTCCGCTGAACGCTTCAGCCACATACAACGTGCGGTTGAATAGCCGCATTCCTGTGACGCAAGGAAACAAAGGTTACTGTCTAATCTAAACCAAAGCAACCAACTCACTGCCGATTCGCTATTTTCATAATGAAGGCTTCCTTCTCGTGCCGAGATGTGTTACAAAGATACATGCATTGTGTCTTGCGTTGCACGCCGCTATATACGCACCGAACATAGAGTGTGGGTGATTTTAGTCCCCGGCGAACACTCACCAAGAGGTCTAGCTGAAGTTTTGTCGTGCACGGATCTCACAGTGTCTTTGCTGAATTCAATCTTTGCTAGGGTTTCAATGGCTCCTTCCGCTGGAGAACCTTCATCAGATGGAGCTATCCTAACTATTCTTCCGTCGATTAAAGTTGCGTAGACATTACCCGCTTCATCTTCAACCACTGATTCTGGAGCTGCTATGTTGATCCTGACAAGCATAAAAATTGTTTGACAGAAATGATAACACAAAAAATAAAGTATATTGCAGTCAGTGAAAAGAGTTTAGCAGCATTCTGCATAATATTAAAGTCATCTGCATCGCCGTGAACTACTGAGGTAAGCACAAGATAAAGATCGTAATTAGAGGCATTAAACTGACAGGAAAGCAACCAGCGCAACAATAGCGATCACCCGATGTGATCACTCTACTTATGCTTGAACGCACGATTGTTATACAGGGATAAGTGAATTTTCGATCATTCTCTTGTGGTGACTATCACAGTGACTTGTTACTTGTGGACGCCATCTACCGGAGACCAATTTGTTTACATGTGGGGGCATCTCCAGGCAGCCACAATATGCGTGTTTTGAAACTATCTACTAATAAAAAACCTTCCATTCCCTTTTTCCCTCTGGGGAGCATCGCGGGGGAAGCAGCACTAGGAGGACTCGAAATACCATGCGGATTTCAACAATTTGATTAGGGATTCAAGATACGAAAATTCTGTTTAATGGGTTTCCTATTAAAACAATCTGCAATTTGATTTGACTGGGTCGCGCTTGCGGAGACTTTTTGCTGAAACTCATCTGCGGTCCTGTCGTCTCATTATTCCCGCAGGAACAGGCTGGTTTGCGACATGGGCGATCGACCGAAGATCAGATCACCTTACTGACGCACGACATAGAAGATAGCTTTTCGGCTGTGAAGAGCGGAAGTGTATATGTCGATATCACAACAGCCTACAATACAGTGCTGGATTAAGGTCAGAGTTGCCAGATTGGCTTTTTTGACGCTAAATTTCACAAATGCGGCTTTTTTAGAGGCACTTGGTGTCAAAAAATTGTTTGGCTTTTGGCTGTTTCTCTTCAATATTTGTTTTTTTGGAGGCAGTTGGCAGATATTGTCAGACTGGTGCTCTGAATTTTTAAATATCTTGCTGAAAATTGTTATGAGGCTTTTTAGACAGTGCTTGGTGTATTTTTTCACAAGTCATCTGGAAACCCATATCTACCAATGCGATAGGTTCGAGTGGACTTGAAACACTGTGGAAAATGTGGAAGATGAAGAAAGGTATTTTTCCTGTGGATAGTAACTGTAATGCTGCAACTTTATTCTTCTAATATGTCCTACACCTAATACAGTAAGGAATTTTAAATTTCATGATATTTAACAATTTGGCTTTTTTCACCCGGTTTGGCTTTTTTTGACATGGTTTCGCTTTTTTTCCCAAATGGTGTCTGGCAACCCAGATTAAGGCAGCGCGGGGACTGTAGCATATTGATAGCACGGGGCCCTAAGTTAAAAATACACTTGAACAAGTGAACATATGTTAAATCATAAATTCTGTGGGTATCCATGTAACTACCATTTGGCATACTCAATTTTGTAAGTACGAAAAACCTGGTCGTAAATAGCAACTGGTGTACCTTATGGGCAACATGCCTTTTTTTACCAAAAAGACATACATATCTTTTTAACATGAAGAAAGGAAAAGGAATATTGTACAGCTCACAAGTACAATATACAGGGACAGTATAATCAAGGCTTCCAGACTCATCAAGAAATTTGATCATTGCTATATCTAAACAGCGTAGTCTCAGTACGTGTCGAAGTCGATTGTCAAAAGCAGCAAACCCACTGCTTAAGACTGTACTTTCCAGGTTAGCGAATTTGTTTATGATAGACAGGGGTGTAGTGGGGCGGGGACGTGTGCGAAAGGCGTTACCACACCTTTTTCGTATTTTGCTTTAAAATTAATTTGGAGATGTTTTAAAATGTTTAGTTTTTTGGGTGCGTTCCCATCCCCATTTTGTTAGGACTATATTATAGTGAATTTGTTCATGATCCTGTTAGTGTCCATGTCACATAGACGTTCATGCTCTATATCCTTTAGAATCCAGGCAGTTCAGCGTGTTTTGTTAATCGTACTCCTTCGTTCATTCTAGCATCTGAAGTTTAGGACAAAGTTTCCCAACCTTTCTCTGACCATGTACCCCGTTAGCATTTCGAAAAATGAGCATGTACGCCTAAAAATTCTTATGACAAGAAGGCTGAGTAAATTGACAAAAATCCCTTGAATTTCATTTTAAAATTTTGGAAATGTAAAGGTAGACTCTGTCTTTATGTCTCAGAGTTAATTTGTTACGGCTGTACAATAAATGTCCGCCTTCAGATAGGCAAATGTATTCCCAGGGGCATGGGCGCAATTTGGTGGGGATCACGGGGGACGTGTCTCCCACTTTTTCAGGTGGGGAACATAATATGCGATGTCCCTCCCACTTTTTCTCTTCAGGTTTTGTATTTGGAGAAGTTCCAAAAACAAAAGTGACGTTTGCCACGTTTTGTGTGAAGTGCTTATCATGTTAGATGTTACAC
>JGI24021J15306_10005033_pt1 | contig 15564 bp, 4 predicted proteins | sample Ectturendosymbi1_FD_15306 | JGI IMG/M metagenome (IMG submission 15306)
GACAAATTAACAAGCAAAAAGTATGTAAAAACAATTAATCTCCTTGCGAAGGTAATAAAATTTTTGTAAAATATCAAGCTCAAGGGGGGGGTTAACCCCAACCCCCCCTTGCGTACGCCCTTGGTTAAGACTGATATGCTTCAGTGTTACGTTTTTCCCAGCCTTCCAGGACTGCTAAATTGGTGATTGTTGTGAAGGCTGCTGAGATCAGTTGGAATGTGCTTTTTTCGGGTTCAGTTTTAAAAGTTTATATCACACATGTTTTTTCTGTATCATGCTGAAGTAGCTAAACGAATGAAGATTTCCTCAGTTCTTCAGCTGCGTCAGCTTGTTCGAGCCGCGGCTGGGTTCTTAATGTTAATCACTGGTGTTGATATAGCGCCGCCAGTTCCAGACGTCTGGCAGTAGTTACTGGTGCTGTTTCGTCGATATGGTGTTACTCTATTTCCGATTGGCCATTCGTGATGACTGCTCCACACTTTGGCCACATCGACTCCACAGCATTGCACGTCTGCAACAGTAGCAGTATGCCATGCGTCCATTGCCGTCAAAAATTCGGGGAAGCGACATTGCCCTTCGCCCTCACTGGCTACAGCCCTGATTGTACATGCGTAAGCTAAAACGGTGTTTCTTCTTGCTTGTAGTCTGCTGTTTAGATGTCATAAATTAGCGCTTAACAGTGCGTAGTAATGATAGTGACAATGTTGTACAACTTAATTTACCATATATCTTCGAATAACAATGCTCAATGACAGATTCTCCATGCCGCTTCTTTTTTGTTGGATGATACTTTTGCCCTTTCTCACTGCTACTGATGAAGACGCAAGTTCTCTTTGTAAGTTGCTTTGGAAGCATTTGTGTGATGCTATACCTAAGTTTACGTGAAATGAAGGTGCTTTGAGCATTTATGCTTAATGAGCTATTACCAGGCGCGTAGCCAGAAATTTTGATACGGGGGTAAGCAAGAACCAAGTCTCAACATTTAAAACGTCCATTGTTTTGAAAGCATCATCCATAAAATGTGTTTTTTTTCTGGTACTCCTTTTTCTGATAATTCTGTTGCGATTTAAGGCGGCAAATAGAAAGTCTGCTTTAATTGAATTAAAAAAATTTAAAAATTTGTTTTTAGTAAATTTCCAAATTTCCACTTGAATGAAAGTCATCATTTTCTCGTAAAACGTTCCTACGAAAGCGTTTGTGAAAATCTTGATGCCATTAAGAGTAAGATCTGCATTATGCTTTTTTCAGCCAATATTGCAGTTGAGCAAGGAGTCATCATGGCCGTCATTGTGACTGCGATTTTTTAAGTCTACATGAAAAATGTTTAGATCTTACGTCATTAAACGCTATGAAATGAGACTGTGGTAGCATTTTTGTACGCTACTTGCACTAGGCCTGCTTCGCATGAATGATTAGGTATTTATCTATCTAGGTTTTCAGAGTTAACAATAAAATTCACAAATATTATAAAGGCAATTTTTTTAATTGGGGAAAGTTATAGATTCTCCCTAAACAAACTTGCGTATGTTTGACCCATTCAGTCTACGCAACGTGTGAAAACGGTTGTGTATTTGCGAAAACGAAGCCACAATCCATTATTACCACGGCTCTGCAATAAGTTAAGAACGAGGCCTACTTGTCGCCGCAGCCTAACACAACGGCTGGTAAGTTGATCTAGACCAGCGGTTCCCAAAGTATGAGTCAAAACCCAATGAAGGGTGGAGAAGGGTCATAAAAATAGGTCACGCAGAGGCGATCGAAACCGGATTAGTAGATTTTCAACGTTACCACTGCTTGTCTGTCTGTAGCGTAGAGACTTGAGACAAGAGTAGATTGCTGACATTAAAAAAAACTTAGCAACTTGCTGCCAAAAATCATACACACAATCAGTATGTTTTTCATATGTTGTTTGAGGCATGGGTCACGAGGTTTTCACCAAACTCAAATTTGGGCCGTGCTCAAAAAAGCCTGGGAACTAAGCGGTTGAAGTCTTTCTTTGAATCCATTAATGCTTGAATAAAAAAATCCAATCGACTAGGAAAGAATTCAATTTAGTTTCATTTTGGTCACATGCGCTTTATCGTGAAAACAGATTGCAAGCTCTCGGTAAGTAAATGGCAGTATCAATGGCCTCAACACTTACAAAATAAAAAGCATCTTTCTTCTTTCGTTAGATGTTTCTGCTGATTCTTCGGGTTGCAGCTGTAGGTCTACATGCCATCACAACTAAATATCTAGAATAAATGCTATTGCTGCTAAACATTATCCATGGCCTACTTGCGTAATGAAAAAGACTTTGAAACTTGGTTGCTTTTTAGCCAAGGCTTGAACTTCAAGGCATACAAAATGTATATCACCATCATATTCACGCATTAAGTTGCAAAAATGTACAAAAATAAAAATCTACGATGTTCTTTTAAACCTACGACTGATGCTGTAGTTAACGGAAAAATATACAGTGTTTGTTGCATGCCAGAGTTGTCAGAGAGGAATTTTTGAGATGGTCTTGAAATGAAGAAGTTTACATAACCATTAGGTGGGATACAGCAAGCTGGTGCGCCAGAAACAGCTGCGAAAGGCGTTACTCCTTGTTTTACTTTGGTTAGTGATTACAAGCGCGTATTTACAAGTTTGTACTTCATTATTACCAACTTCCACACGGAGCTCAGTTTAAGGTTAGCCATAGCATGAATTTTCGAAACCTTGATTATCTTGAAAATTGTTAGTGCTACTTTTCGAAACTGGGGGGGGGAATGGCCAACATTGCTCCCCCCTGGCTATGCGCCTAGTTATTACGTACTTTATCTGACGCAGTTGTGTCGCAGCAAAACAACAATCAAAAACAACAATCGAAACAGCACTTGCAGTCGTAACTCTGCTCGCAGTTTCGATTTGGTTGACCTATTAGAATTTTTTTGTTGTTTTGTGGCCGATTTTATGGTCACTGAGTTGCAGAGATTTTCGACAAACGAACAAAGCAGGAAAAAACAACTTCATTGTACACAAATATGGAAAAATTATATGTACGATTTAATTGCTCTTTTTCAACGCGAGATCTTAAAAGTTGTTTTGTACGGCACTCATCGCTATGGTTGGTGTGTGTAATTCACTCGTCTCAGGCTGACGAAAGTTATTCTGTCTAAAATGATGAAGCGTGCTAACCTTACACGGCAACAAACCTCTTCTGAATTGGAATCAAATTTTTATTCCGGCCAAAACACTGTTGATGCAAAACTGCTTGTGCACAATGGCAAAAAAAGAAAAGACCCAAGGCCGAAACCGGGTTTCGGTGAATAAGTCAACCACATCACTATCAACCGCGTTACCACAATCTTCATATATCCTTACATTATTCTGCCTAACACAGCGTTTTGTCAAAAGTGCGTGCAGAGCATCTTTTATATTGACCTAGTTTAAGATGCTGGTTTGCAGGTAAAACGGTGCTGCGTGGGTTTCGAAATGGATGAATAGGTCTTTTGTAATAAGTGAGCTTAGTTTATTTTGATAAGTTATTTGTGGTTGAGTCGAAAGTTTTTTTGAAAGATTTCTAACCTTGCTGTATCAGATTAGTCTTTCTGGCAATAGACCGAGACAACTCTACTAGACTTGCAGAACACACATGCCAAGCAACAAGGAATAGTTAATGCAGGCGAATTTATTTTTATTGTCCAATTACCTTTAAAATTCTTACACTTGCAACCTTTATTAGAAAGTTTGCATTGACCAAGTCAACTCCATCTAGAGAAAATGAAATCATTCATACGTGCCCAACGAGGTTCTTTCAGAGCCTAACCATATCAAGCTAAATGAAAGCAACCAGCAGAATTTTTAGCGAAGTTTAAGTGATGTGAAGCCAAAAAAATTATTAAGCGTTGCAAACAATTAAAAGGTTTTTCACCCCGGTGCTAAATCACACGTCTTTTATTTTACCCTTAACAACTAAATGTTTATTTGTTCATCAACATTTCTCTTTAAACTGTTGCCAATTGGTTACAAACGGTTAAAACTTCAATCCTTTTTTCAGGATTGCAGGCTTTGTGAAACCCTGGCCTTCACCACACTTTTTGTTTTTAAAGACGTTTCAGAAAACATTTGTCCTAAATAAAAGTCAACCAATTCCGAAAACCATGCTCGACACCATTAGCGCGCATGGAGTGACTTCCGTTGCTCATTATGGTTTGAGCAAAGAAATGTTAAATGACATTGCGCTAATTTTGCAGAGCTTCTGAAGCAAAAATGGTTGCTCAAAAGAATTTAGATCGATAAGAAAAGCTAAAATATTTTAAACCACGTTGTCGCCATAAGTTTTAAATATGATGCAGAAGTTCTGGAATACTTGTACGTGCTTTATTGTTTAGTTTGCATCGCAGTTAAAGTTAGAACTAATTTGAAATGCTGAACATGCGTTTACCAATAACTTTATATTCGTTTTCATGACTTGGTTTGAGGCTAATCATCAAATGAAGTGCGTCTACATACAAGTTGAAAATGTTTAATTGCAGAAAAAGTGAGGTGATCTCACTCTCTTATCGACAAAAAGACGTACGGTAGTTGTTGTTGGTTTTGAAGTATGATTTGAGAAAAAATCACGGTGAAATCAGCAATGTTTACAATGCTTGCGGTTTTTAGGCAAAATACCATGCGCTACGAATCTTACCTTTGATGTCAATGCTGCCAACAAGACCTTGAGTTGGTGCTTTCCAACTGACGTCAAGACAAATGACGTAAAGCAATCGCCTCTCTTTACAGCTCGTTATAGAGCGCTAGTGCGGTAAGTCTTCGTGAAATTCCTACGTAAAATAGTTGTATTCGTAACAAAGCGTTGCGGTTTCGAGATTTAGCCACATTGCTTACAGCAATCGTTTTCACTGTTGCTTTTTGCATCAATCAATTTCCAAGTAAATGGTTTGAGCCAGTCAGTTTCCATGCCTTGTCCGGAATTTCAACTTAGGTCGAAAGTACGTGGCCTTGGACAGGGAATCGACAATAAGAGACTGAGTTTGATTTGAAATATGATCTGCCAAGGATTGGTTTCGGTCTTGTACTTGAATCCAAATTGTTTGCAATAAAAGACTGTTGTTACTGCCATTAACCAATACTGCCAAGGTATGCCCACCATAGTCCTGCAATCTCCTGGTCATTTATTTGTACAAATTTCTAAATTTTCCATTTTTGCTAAGGTTCCTCGTTTGTAGGGAACACTGATAATTTCTTTAGCTTCTTCTGGGGACTGCACGTCAAATCCGAAGGCTGCTAATTTTTAGAAAATATTGTTTGTGTTACCATTATGAAACACTGCATATATAGTCAAAAGAGAAGATGAAAGTACAAAATGTGGTCGTGAAACTGTAAGGTATTATCTATAGCCTAATATGTTTAAACGTTAGCAAAGTTTTCTCTTCATTTCGGCCTCAAACAAATTGTAACTTTGTTTACCTGATCAAAATCGCTGCTATTGTTTTTAAAATCAAAGTGCATGTCAATAACAAATCGATCGTCTCTCACTTTTGTTCGACAGAGGTCGACCTGCAGGTCCGTGGATGGCACCGAAAGCATGTAAAGAACTGCAAACGACACAGTGCAATATTGACTTTCCCGACTTCAAGTTAGACTACAATCTGTCAGTTGAAACGAGTTTAGCAGGATGTAGAAGAGTGTGCCACTTCGAAGATATCGTGGTGTCGCTTCCTAGCTACGGTAAAGAGAAATGGATTTGCCGGGTGCGATAGTGGTCGAAAAATTCCGGTATTAAATTTACTAGATACATGAAGTTATCGATTATTGTGCAGAAATCATTGAAGATTCTCTCTGTGTCCTACACAGTGACTGGCAAGATTGTTGGATCCCCCTGTATTTCTCACTGTCTTTCCTACTTCATTCCCCCTCTCTTTAGTTCTTGCTTTCTGTTTCTTTTTTCTATATTCGTTAAAAGACAAATATATAGTTGAATGCATTCTTCTTTGTATGTTAAAAACACTTTTGCATTTTTAGTATCAGCACATATTCATTTTCGATTGGTGTGGTTTAATTTTTCCAATTTTCTATGTGCGATAAAATTCATGGCAGAATAAAATTTCATGAACATATTCATGTTTATCTCTTCGTGAGAAACAAAAATCGAACCAACTGTATGGTCAACTAGAGCGCTATATATGACCAGTGTTGTTCAAAGCTTGCAGTGAGACTGAGATGAGACATAGTCAGCATTTTCTAATATCCTGGCTTGTGCTTTACTGCTCACAGAGGTCGTTGAAGAGTTAGATCCACGTTAGAAAAGTGAAGCCAGATTTACCAATGAACTTTGCTATTTGTTTCGGTGCAACATTTTTTGACCCGTGTTACTGACCAAAGCCATCCTGTTGAAAGCAATGCAATTTTGCATTGCCTACATATGATTTATCATCTTTTTATGTTTAACCACAACTGAAAAATCGTTTTTTGTATTTAATCAGAGCTATTTCCTGCACCCAAGTTCAGCTTGTCGCAATACCAGAAAGATGTTTTACTGTTCATAGAAGAAAACTGCTATCCACCATCGGCTGTGCATGTCCAGAAATTTTTATATCAAGTACAGTCTGTTGTTTGATGATGGTTTATAGTAGTTTGCTCCTTATTATTCAGTTTGTTTAACCAGAAAATGTACTATGTTTTGCCTCTTCTTTCTATTACAAAAGCAAATAGAACTTAATATGGGAATTTCAACCCGTGAGTTTCACGATTTGTTGCTTTTTCACGGTGTATTAGATAAACAATCAAATTCAAGTCAAACTTTTTGGTAGCTCATTAATCACTGGAAGGAAATTTTCTACAACTCTAACGTCTAATGGTAATACTACCGTAAGATTCAAAATAATTTTAAGAGAATGATAAACAGTAGGTTCTTTTTATCATTTTTGTTAATAAATATGCCGTTCGTGCTGGCATGCTTTGTACTTTTTGCATTGCTTCTACAATCTACAGATTCAGATCGCACCTTTCCAAAACACGAGCAGAAACACGCAAAACATTTTTCAACCTTTGAATTCAAATGAATTCATCTTGTCTTGTCAAAGACAAAATCACAGTCAAGCTGCCAAATCGTCTACATGTTGCGTGAGGATGCGTTTTGCTGTCCTTTCATATGACAGCAGTTTCATATTACTTAAAGGAATGTGGAGTGCCTGGGAATGCCAAAAGATTTATCCTACTTCGAAGTACCGCAGGTGATATTCGCTGCTGTTTTTTCCAACATTTGTTAACTAATTTTATCTGCTGTTCAACAATTGTGATTTTTTTACCTGGATCATTTCTATATCAGCACAAAGTTCATCTGGTAATTGGATGAATATAATATCGAAACTGCCCAAGATTTCACAAAATCACGTGCACTGTTGTTTTAATTTGATAGAAATTTATAGCAAACGGAGAATGGGATATGCCAAATGTAGTAAAACAGTGTACATTCTGCTTATCGTCAATTTCTGAGTTCCTGCATCATTGGGTTGGTTTGCCGTACCCTTCACCTAAAAGACACGTCACTGGTTTGCTTCTGGTCACAGCTGACTGCTTTGCCAAAAGAAGTAAAACGAAGGTTTTTCATTCAGCACAACATGGAAGAGATAAAGTTGGACAAAAAATTCGGAGCAGCGATATCAGCAAACATAATCGCAATAATTCCTTTCTAAAATGTACTGTCCGTGAAAGATGCAACCATTGCATATCATGATGAAACAATTAGTCGCCACGGATCTTTAATATGTGTTTGTTGTTTCACTTAAAGATTGATATTGCGATATTTATTCCTTCATTCATTTTCATACCCGATTTTCCTCTTGGGTTTTTTGATATTGCGATATTTATTCCTTCATTCATTTTCCTCTTCATTCATTTTCATACCCGATTTTCCTCCGAGGGGCAGCATCCCTACCAGCACTTGAAACACCTCGCGATCAACAGCCATCTCAGATAGTTTTACTGGCTCCAATCAAGACGGGACCAAGTATGGTCGGAGATGTAATCGTGCCATCTGGACGGTTCTGGGCCTTGGTTTACCTCTTGGGCCAATTCTCCATGGGTGCAGTCAGCAGGACTTGCCCAGGCAATCTTTCCTGGTAGATTCTGGTCACATGGTTAAAACATAGCTGAGATCTATCTCTTTGGCAAAGTGGCTCGACATTCAGGGTTTTACGAATTTCCACAGCTGCGCACTTTGTCACGAAGTATCACGCCCTGAACTCTTCACAGAAATTCCATTTCTGCCGCTTGTACTTGAGACAATATTATTTCAGTCATTACCCAAGGTTCGAAACAGACCGATTTGAAAGCGGACTGCTCTGCGGTTGTTGAAACCTCCCGGTTTGTCACCACAGAGCGACAAAGCTCACGCAGAACTGCGTTTGCGACACAAACTTCTGAGCAGGAATACAATGACTTGACGGTCAGTAACCGGCGGCCGTCAACACCTCGCAACACTCTACAAGCTTTTCACCAGGCATCAGGTCCAGGGGCGTACTGATGGGGTCAAGGGGAGAACAATGTCCCGGGGGCCGAATCACTGTGGGACGCCGAAAAGTCCCAACAATGTCCCATGCACTTTCTTCAATGCAGTATATTTGCTCCAGAAAGACCTTAGATTCGAACATGGGGGAGCCAAACTTGTTTCTTGCCCCGAGCGCCATCTAACCTCGATACGTCCGTGATCGGGTCATATGGTTTCTCGAGGTCGGAAAAACAAGTATAGACGTTTTTCACATGCTCCTAACATTTCTCGAAATTTTGCTGGAGAGTGAAAATTTGGTCTGTAATGCTATGGCCAGGACGAAACCCTCATTGGGTATCCTCCAGCTTTGGTTCAAATATTTCGCGGCATCTTTGTTCAGGGCACTTGGCTTACACTTTTGAAGGGTGGCTAAGAAGAAAGATGCCACGGTAGTTAGTGTATTCTCTTCTGTCTCCCTTTTTGTGTATGGGTAAGATTAACCCAGTTCGTCAATCTTTCGGTGCCCTTCCGGAACACTAGTCCACTTGACACACACGAATCAGACAAATGTAGTAAAACTCCTCTCTTCACGGCTTTGAGCATTTACGATCGGATCGCAGCTTGCAGCCTTCCCAGCCCTCAGTGTATCGACATCTAGGAAAACTTCGGCTGCAGTGATATTATTTTCCTCCCTCCAATGTACGTCCTGTATATCCGATGGTGTGAGATTGACTAGGTTCAGAACATCCTTTGAAATATTCTCCATATGCTAAAGATCTCCTACTAACTGTTGAGTAAGACAACATTTTGGTGTTTGTTGGATCTAGCAATATTAGAGTTTTGCTGCAAAGACGCCAGATGGTTTGCCAGAATATTTTGTTGACTTGCCAATAATTGAAACCTGGTTTATGCCTACAATTCTCCTAAATTTGCATTCTGGATTTTTTCATCGTAAGAGCTGCTGACTTCGACCGCCTCAGCGTACCGCGTATGCAAAGAAGATTTGTTTTTTTCTTCGGCCAGACCTTGCAGGCAACTTTCTTTTCTCGAACAACATCCTTCACCTCCTGTTTCCACCACGGGGATACTCGTTTGCCATTATCTGCCATACCGAGTCGTTTCTGTCCGCATACCCGAGTCCCGAGAAGCAGACAAAGCTGCTTTGAACAGCTGCTATCTCCACCTCCACGTCCGCTGTACCTTCCGGGAACTCATAGAACAAGGACGATACACCATCTGCGAGTCTTTTTTACATCCTTGTTCGTCAAGGCCTCCCATTGTACTCGATAGGCCGTCTTATCCCTGCACGTTTGTGTAGGCGCTGTTGGTTTTTCAAGACGTAAGTTGCAGACCATCAGGTGGTAATCGGTCGACAGTTCTGCGTTCCTGACACGAATGTCCACCGTTGATTGGAGAAGTCAGCTGAAGCTATTGTAGAAAGCAATGAGTGACTGTTGTGTTGAACCAACGAATCTCTGCGTCAGGTTTACTTGTTGCAATATATGTATCAAACACAGGGAGTGGTCTAACAACTTAAACTATACATGCACACCCTTTTTACCTGGTGCAGGAGTTCCAAAAATTTTTGCTTCTGCACCCATAAAAAAATTTGTTCTGACCTGGCACCCCATACAATTTATAAATCAAGAAATAACTTCACGTCTCTCCAAGTTAACAAAAAAACTTTCACAAGAACAACAATTCACTCCAATATGAAAGGCAGTGCACACGACTCTTTTCTTCTATTTTACGATCGATTCGCCTGATAACTATTTCCTAAGAATGATGAAATGTGGAATCCACTCGTATGCTGTGTATACTACGCTCAGACTATCCTACAATTCACACATAAAACAATGTCAGTAGTTAGTTCATTCGAGCAAAAGTTACTACAGCTCGTAAATAAGAAGAATAGATTGTAGTTCATCTAGTTACACAAAGGTTTAAACGGAACTTGTATTTTTGTCTATAATCCATTGCAAAAGAAAACAAAAAGCCGCAGGACAGTAATAAATACATTAATTTCCTGTCATTAAGACGGACGCTTGTCGCACCTACTGGAATGATGTCTCGCATTCCCAGGGGGTGCGACCACCCTGTATGGGAACCACTGTCCCGGAGGTATCCATTCATCAACACAACTTGCTAGATGAGGGCTTACAAGTATCCTCAACCTAGCCTGGGCAAACTTTTCTGGCTCGACACCGAAGAAGGAGAGTTTCCACCCATCGTCCAGCTCTGTAGCGTTATGAGCCACGACGCTTAGTCGAAGAGATAGTAACAACACCCAGGGAGTATCGTTTAACCTCTTCGACCCGTTTGTGCTTTTTCCTGTGAGCGAAGTGATGTTCCAGTTTCCAATCACTAGCTTATGGCAAGATTGCCGTTTAGGGGTAGCGTTTGAGTCTCCCCCAGTATAAGTCCTCTAAGCTGTGCCCATTCTCCTCCTCAGATGCGTAGCTGTAGGAGTGTGGGCCTCCAATCTGCCTAAAGTTCCAGCGCTGTCCTTGGTCACGCGCGTGACAATTGATGCGCGATGGTTTTGATTTAATTTTGCGCATTTCATATTAGTAAATGCCCAAAATTATACCTTCGGACAGACCGGTCGCTCCATTTACACAGCAGTTTTTGCTATATCAGGGTATCATGGATAGGCATTGATGTGGGCACATTTTTGTAGGAAATGCTTGGCATTGAGTCTATTGCAAGCGCAGTCATGTGGAAATCACTACACCTGTAAGGAGAGGCTGTGCATTGGATTATCACCTTCTTAGCGGGACAGTGTGGACAATGTTTTTGGTAGGATAGACCTAGACATTTGAAAGCAATTATTAAGAAAATGGTTGATTACCAATGACTTGACTGCATCATGTTAAAATAATCTTTAAACATAAGATAACACGGAATAACTAAATGCTTTCCACAAATTCCCGATTTTTTCAGAAACACAGAAATGCTTGTTGCGGTTGCAGCACTCCTTGGGTCTTGCTTTTTGATTGGACTAAGCATTGCTTTATGCAAGATGTTTCAACTATACAACATGATTTACCAAAACGAGATTCCCATTCCGGAAACTTTGGTGAGTAACAAAGCAATCAGTGGAGCATGCTTTGCGGGTAATGCGAAAATACTCTCTTGCGTGCGATATGAAAAGTGAAAACATCAATTTTTTCGGGTTAAACGCCAGTAAACGTTTTGACTGTTTCTCGTTGTGTTTTATATAGTGCAACTACTCGACGTTTTTAGCCAAACGCTTATGACTTAACGATGCGTAAAACATTTTCAGCAACTTGCTATGAGACACGATGAATTTATCTGACGTCTGTCCAAGTCCGGTCCCCAAAACAGCCCTGTCGCCATCGAAGAAAACAAATGCGATACAATCCATTGTTTTAACATATTGTTTAAGTAGTCGCTGGTGCGTTGTTTCGATGTTTACTTTCTTCAGCACTGCCTTTGGGTAGCAACCAAAACCTTCCGTGTGCTTCGTGGCGCCTCATGGTATTTGTACGAAGATGTATGCAAGCCAAACACGTGAAAAGTGATTACATAAAACTAGTAAAATAATAACCGCCAAATCTTTGTTCAAATTTAGTGAAAACAAACGGTTGTCAGCCTCAAGCTAAGTATCTCGCAGAAACATTTGAAATGTTGATCAAAACAATTCACTTATCTTTGTGCGCCGCTGAGAAGAGCCATCCGATTTTTTAGCCGTTTACATCGCACCTGATCTTAGAATGTCTTCTTTCTCTCTCACTGCCGGATTCATGTATGAAGTTGACTGAATGCAGTTATACTGTATTTGGTGCGCTGTTTCAGTGTTTTGCTCCTCTCTCATTGTTGACTATGTCAATCAACTAACACCTGCTTCAGGGGTGGGGAAACCTGGGTTAACATTTCATATGGCCCGCATTAGACTTTCCGTTACCCACGTTAGAGTACAACATTGCGTCAAAAGAAAGTTCCATGATAAGCAGGTGCTCAGATAGTAAGTCGCTCTTCCTCAGTTTTAATTGATTCTGCGGTGCGCCAGCGACCATCCACAATTCATGCGCCCCGTGACAAGAAATAGGTTCCGCGGCCCTGACCTACTCTGTAATGCGCTATGCCTAACCATTTTTCTGTTCTTGTGTTATTCGATTACCCTTGTAATGTGGAACGTGAGACTAACTAAATCAAACACGCAAACAAAACAATTAATCCCTCTCTTACGTGATTTTGTGACTTTTTCTTTCTTCACCTTTGTCGCGTTTCCTCAAACACCGAATAAAAAATGATTCTCAATGAAGTGTTTTGTTGAAAAACTTAACAATTTGATAAGCAAAGAGAATGTTATAGCCCTGATTTGAAAGTAAATTATCAAAAACAAGGAACAAACTTATTAATTTCATCTAAAGTTCTGCGACTTGAACCTAGAGTTGAAATAAGAAAGGTTAACCCATAAGCAATTTTTCGAGTTTTGCCTGAAGCTTTCTGAGACTTCAAATATACTTGAAGATATACATGGGTCTGACTTGGCATATTTGTGAACGAGGCTTTTATCACTGTTGTTTAATTAAACCCTAAATTGTTGCATGCCGACGTATATTTCTCACTTCATGCATTTCATGTTTAAACGTAGTTGAATCCCAGCAGAAACATTAACAAAGGAAATGTGCCATGAGAAACTTTGTACAAAGACCTTCGTTTCACTTTTCCTGCTTGATAATCCTGTTTTTGAAAAATCTGGTGTTTTTCAAAAATGTTGGAAAATCATTGCGTGGATGTTGTGTTGCTGCCCGTATAAGGATCAGCTTCTCTTAGGTCGTTCTGAAATGAATTTTACTTTTGGTACTTGCGTTGGCAAGAGTTTATCCCCTTTAAAACCCTTGAGGTCCCGCGCGAGCTGAAATTTTGGCGCAAGGACTTTTCAAGGATTTCCCCCAACACTTTCAACCATAACTCGCCAGCCGATTGAGCTAGAGAGCTGTGGAAAGCCTCAAGAAATCCGGTTAGACTAGTACCTTCGATTAAAAAAATTTGGAGGCTTTGGATTTGTTTTTTGGGGTTACATATTAAGCGGGAGTATAGTTTTAGGCTTGTTTAGCCCAGGTTACCTGACCCAGGGCTCCAACCCCTTATGGGTAATTCTTTGTTTGTGTTTTTGTAAATGAAACTAGACTAAAATCCACATCTTTTGAGCCCTTAATTGGCCTTCTAGCGTTTGTGGTTAGAAAGCTATGGCCTTAAAACAATAAACAAAGAAAAGTAATCCCCTATGGAATTCAATTAAATAATTAAAAGATTTTTTGTCATAACTTGCCAAGTCTTCCTAAATCTGAAACTTGTAGTTGTATTCGTCCGTAGGTGGCGTCAGTGGGTTGTGGCTGAAGCTAGTTGGCCACATGGGATCATGGTTCAGACAGATTGACGATAAGCGGACTGATTCGTATTTTGCGCATTCAGTATTTTGTCTTGTTAAAGTTAAATGAACACTCGAGTCTTGGAGTGGTATAAAAAAAAATTGTTGATGAGATTGCTGATTCCCACTTTGCTAGGCTGGACGAATTTTAACTAAAGTTAAGACAATATCAAGTGTTTCAGGTTGCATTCTCACTGGCTAACTTGAATAATTTGTTCTGTCCGCTGGTAGTGAAGATATTCAACCATACGATGTCTCCTCAGAATTGACTGTAATAATAACTATTAGATTCAGATAATTTGTCGTTTTTTACATCGATCGAAAATATTTTACTACCAATTATTTACTGGAAAACGAAGGGAAACTGTTAAAGACAAAGTTTCATTTAAAAAAAACTTAAACATTCAAATTGAATTTTCAGAATAATTCAGTCCAAACTTTGCGGTATGACAGCACGTGTATTGCTAGATCAAGCGTCATATTCCTTTGTGTGTCTTCGGGACCAGAAAAATAATGAATGAGAATGTAAATGACATAATTCAACACGCAATCACAAATTGTAGCATTAATATTGATGTCGACTTGAGCATAAGCTAGACTTTCTCTGAAATACTGTTTCATTTACTCAATGATTTCTTGAGACGTTTGAAATTAGATAGTCGGTACATTACCTAATTTTACTTTCCGCAAGGCTTTGTGCCTCATTAGTGCACAAAATTATATCCTAGTTTAGAAAAAAGATTTGCTAATCATAAAACATTTCAACAGCATCTTACTATTAACTGCAAGTCCTACATGCCGTCGACCACACGTTACCAAATAAGGCTATGCCGGCACACGGCGACCTTATTGCTGTGGTTCATGCGTAGATTGTTCAGTCTACTCAGGCCTAACAGCAGACTTGCGCTGTTGTTTCCGAAAAAAAGGATTCACTATGCTGTTGATATACCAGCAGAAGTCTTGTACAGAGCGTTCTTTTAAACCATTAAGTTTTCCACAACATGTAGTTCACTGTTAGAAGCAAATGCTAACGATGCGATAGTAGCAAACATCCAACATTTTTTTCCGAAAGGTTTTCAATACAAGACACATGGAAAAAAAGCATTTTCGTACTTTCTTTAAATGAAATACTCAAGGGACAATCATTTTAAATTGCAATTCATGTGACTGCTAAGAATATGATTCATCGATAGGCTTACTGGCCTGAAAGAAGTTTCTGATTTCAGTAGTGGTAATTGTTCTTGCAATTGTTCTATCATGTTTTTGCCATTTCCCCAGCAAATAAAACTGTCACAATACCTGCATCGGGTTTTTGATTCAACCAGGGTTACATTGATATAAGGTCATTCAAGCATAATTTTCAAAGAAATCCGTAATAGATGTGAACAGACAAAACCCATATAAATTCACACGATTTGTTGGGCACAACATAGGCATCGGAACAGGTGGCAGGGGGCCACCCTCTATTTTGAAATTTGACATTTTCTTGTTAATATTTTAGCAAAAAAGGTTGTTTTCTTAGTTTCGAGTGGATAAAATGAAATTTCACCACTTTTTCCTACCCCCTAGAACAGTGGTTCTTAAACTGGGGGGCGTGTGAGGTTCATAAGGAGGGCGTGAAAAAGGTGAAAATCTCCACGAAGTTGATCTTAACACGCTTTTACAACCACCCTTCTGGACAATCAATTACGTTTGATTGCCGAAA
>JGI24021J15306_10005043_pt1 | contig 15554 bp, 9 predicted proteins | sample Ectturendosymbi1_FD_15306 | JGI IMG/M metagenome (IMG submission 15306)
ATGGTTTTGTGTTGACATTTTCACTTCGAACGTCATCGCCCATTCGCACTCGTAAAATGAAAACATGTCTCCAAAGCGACGTTTGCGACATAAGGTCGTGAAAATATTTTCGGTGTCTGGAATTAAAACCAACTCAACTTGATTTGATTGGTGGCGACAGATTTGCTGTTCCTGCCTATCAACAACGATATAGGCACCGAAGTTACGTTGAAACGAATCACACAAAACGTAGAAAAACTTACGACAAGAAGGATAACTATGGGAACTTGGTAGAAGTAGTCGGCAAAACCATCGTTGCTTCCACGGGACACAGCAGGGAACCAGCAGTGGTGGTCTTCGTACGCGAGTTTCATGGCCAACCAGGTCACCAGTATTGGCACGGGACCCCCTTAAATTGATGCGCAACAAAATAAACCGAACGCCTCTGAACAAGTGGTTTACTCGCGCATGGATGCACAAGGCAAGGAAGACCTTGTGCATCGCAGAAGGACGATTATTACCACGCACTGTTAAATGCTTCGTCCTCAATCCAGATGTTAAATAAAGATGCGGATCATTTTGTTCACAACACATCTGGGTTTTTGTGCCCAGTAGTTGTTGTTGATTCTACCGCTTTTGCAACTCTTCGAACTGTGGGAAATATCAGTTTAGACCAGCGGTTCTCAACCAGGGATCTGCGAAAACGTTTAAATTTGAAGTTTATTGTTGAATCGTATATTTTTTGCACCGTTTATAATTATTCATCCTTCACCAGTCAGACATCGCATCTGATACACTGGTTTGATGGGAACTCATAAAATCCTTCCAGAACCTTGTTTGTTACGTCAACAATTTATGTTGAAATTGCCACAGAACATTTCCAAGACAGAGTTCCAAGTTGTTCACGGATTTGATCTAGAAATTAGCAGCAGAAGCTTTTTTTCAGTCTAAATCTAGGATCTGTTGAAAAGTACCTTGTTTCAATCCTATCGTCTTAGTTTACGAAGGCTAATAGTGTCCATCAATGAAAAGCGGTATAATTGCTTTTGTGTTAGGCGTTTTTTTGCCGTTTAGTGCAACTTTCATTTAAACAAAACCAGTTAACTCAATTTTGGTTTTACCTCAGTGTCAGATGTTAGCAACGAAAAGCCACCGTGTGATTTATACGACATATGTGATCTTTTCGTGGATAGGAAAAATAGATAATTGCAATTTAAGACGTGGTGCATTTCCCTGTGACTGCCTGATACAATGCATATTGTCGTATAATTGACTAAGCACTGACCAAATCATATTTCTCAATAACCTAAAGTCTGCTGGCTAAGTGATGGGGTCTGCCTTAAAAAAGAGTTAAGAACCACTGGTTTAGATAAACTATTGCTCACTGTTTTGAAAATTCTCTATTTGTCTCTTCAGCTTTGAACCTGTAAGTGTAAGACTTGCTTCAGTATGTATGCTGAAGATTAATTTTAACCGTAGATGACTAATGCCCTGTTTATAGCCAATGCCGTACTGAGAAAAGGTTCTCGCTCAAGTTTCGTTCACCGTGTTTTCATTTTTCGGATTCATCTGCGCTTTCTGTTTGCCACGTCACTTCCCGTGGAAATGCTCGTCGGGTCAGTAATTCTATCACAAGCCTATCAGCAGCTTACGTAAGATTTAGCATAGGACAAGGTTATCACTGAATTAATTGCCGATTAGAAAAGTTATAACTTTCATAAAACCTAAATGAGCCAATCACTAGCGTAGGAGGGAGGGAGCCACTGTGCCATGGCTCCCCCCTCAGACCTTAAAAATAAAAAATGTATAAACAGTATTCGGCAGTGTCTGCTGTCGGTATTGGGCAGTGTATACCAAAATGTTTAATTTTAGGCGAATAACACTATTTTGTTTAGAAAAACGCCTCAAAGCACAAAATGACTATATTTTCTAAAAATTTGGGGGACGCATGGCCCCTTTGGCCCCCCCTGGCTACGCCTATGCTTTTGCCCCCCCTCGGAAATTTTCTGCGTACGCCGCTGGAGCCAATGTCTCTTTATTTCTTTTGAAAAGTGACATTGGTTTTCAGTATGTTAGGTTTAAATTTGCGCTGGCGGCCAACGACCTTTCAGTAAAAAGACTAAAACCCAGCATTACCATTTACCCTTTGCTTGGGTTTTTGTGTTTACAATCTGCCGATTGTCGCTACGGTTCACCAGGTACACGTCACAACAAAGCGAAGCAAGCGATCGACTCACCCCACCCAAGGATGACGTAACTCCTGAATTTGCATTTGGTGGGTTTCATCGGCACAGCAATGAGCATTGTGACGTAGACCCCGGAGACGAACATCCAACAGTAGCTGGCGACTTGCGCGTAGTTGAACACAAAGACCAGAACGCGGCAGCCGATCTGCAGGAGCCGAAAACAGAAATGAGCCACACGTCCTGTGACTGCTTTTGTGTTTCATATCACTCAGCTACTCAGCGTGTTGCGCAGCAGCGACATTTCTACGCACCTTAACACGTGGAAATGGAGATACAAGTCGCTGTATTGAAAAAAGCATAGATTTTCTATCGCCAGTACTAACTGCATAAAGTTGTTCATAGCCCAGGCGAGACGATTCGGAAGAGAGGAAAATCATGAAAGGTGCGATGTTTATCCCTCATCCCGGAAGCGCACAACGTGGACGGAATACCCTTAAGAATTCAGGGCTGACGATACGTGGAGTTATGTCAAACCTGCATTCTATTAAAAACATTTGCTATTCAACTGTATCGCCTTTGTGAAGACCACGTCAGTGGATGTTGTGTCGTGTTGCCAACGTGCACAGTGCATGAGGTTGAATGCCCCAGATTTGAATTGATAAATTTGGCTTGACGCGTACCAGTGTTCTACAACACTTTTCAAAGCTGGCGTCGACGCATCAGCTGTTGGGTTTTGACGCATGCGTTGAAGGGAAGTAATGAAGTCAAAAAAGGACAATATCAAAGGCGAAATTATAACAGTTTTCCGATCTGCCATTGCTCCATTCTTATACAGTGACGGAATCACGCAGGTTTTTCAGGTCAACATTTGTGGTTGACCTTAGCTCACGCTTTTATCAAATAAAGAAAATAATAAAANCATTGAAACGGAAAGTAAAATTGTGCTCTTTGCAAACAANAAAAACAGACTCAAGCACGGCCAACAACAAAATAGAAAGCGTGAAGAGTAAGTTGNCGAAATGGATGTATCATACGACGCCTTCGTGTAGGANCTCTAGTCAACAGCTAAAGTAAGTTTCGTAAACATTTATAGGCAGGATGTACGTAGAAATGGAACTCAGTTTACAGAAAGAAAACAATCGATGTTTCAAAAGCAGGCAAGGAAAAGATATTTAAATATGAAAATATAAATTGCCAGAGTCGCCGTTTCTCTACCTTTGGATCATCTGTGACCAAATCTAGAAGCAAACGCGTCACCCACCCAGTTCTCGCTCTGCGCCACATAAGTTGTTTTGGAGTAAACCGCAAACCAGAACGTGTTCCTCAGGATCAGCGTCGCCACTAGGTTCCAGTGAAGGACGTGCTTCGGACAACGAACTCTCCTGAAGGAAGAACAAGACGTTGTTGGACGAAAAACCAGCAACATTCGAATGTTTATCATCGTCGCCAGATCTTGAGGAAGTCACTTTCACAATCATTTTGTCCAGTCTTAGCATTGGAAGTTCACTTAGTAAACACCTACATGTATATCAGGAGATCGAAAGAACTTCTTTTATTTTGCTGAATATCACTACTTTGACCACAGTTTTTTCGCCATTTGCTTTGAAATCAGATTGCAAGATCTTGGTCTTGCAATCTGATTTCTATGTCTAGCAAACTTCTGTTCCTAAACGACGTTTTACGTGTACTGCGATTCAAAACTGATCTGTGAACTTCTTATTGCCATAGGTTTCATCTACAGTAGAAAACAAAGGTGACTTGAGTCCAGAGTATCACACGGTCAACGCACACCACTTTCGTTGCTCAGAGTCGATGAGCCCAGCAGTCCAAATGTGCAGCATAACTCTGCAGGCTTCATCGTGAGCGCCCTCTGACAGGGCACGAAACTCACTTGCAAATCCAGTAGGCCGCAAATGTGAGCAAAAGGGCGAAAAGAGAAATCGCTCGGGCAACAATGGAAATGATCACGAGGTGCTCATAATGGGCGTCGCAGTTGTTCTCCTGCGAATTGAAAGTAAATATAAATCAAAGGCTGCCTCATCAGGCATAAAAAGCACTACAGAAATACAACAAAATTATTCTCATTACTCTTTTCAAGTTTTCCTGTTTTTTTTCTGTTCGAAATGAAAAACACTCCACGATAAGACGTGTTTTTGCAAAATTTACACTTTTCGCTAGCTTTGTTCGTTGGCGAAGGTGGAAAACAAAATATTGGATGATGAACTGCGGTTTGCAAGTAATGTTTTCTGTGTCTATTCCAACACTTCGCTAAAATCGTCCATTCAGAANAAAAGATTGCAGTGCATTTGTAACTTTAGTTTAAATACAGTAAATTTAAAATAAAATNGACAAAAACTTTCACAACACGTTTTAGGATCCGGCCACGAGGTNCAACTTATTATCCAAGTTGGGCAGCGACTGAGCAACGACAAGCTGTTTCCAGTCGCTCCCTTGTTCTATCGTCGAGTATCAGTTAATTGATCCGTTATGAAAGCATTCAAATGCTGTAAATATTCCAAGACGTCAAGTTGTCACTGGCTAATGTACAAAATATCTAGGTGCGGGCATCCAATGCGCCCGCGCTCTTCCCTCGGGCGTGTTGCTTTCGGGAAAGGAGACAAACAATGAGTCTTTGTTATCCACAATGTGCTATCCATGGAGTTATGGCATTTCTTGGATTAAAATTGGTGCTAGGGGCTATTCCAATTGGATCATCCTCCCACCACCTGACCAATAACCGGAGCGAAATTCAACCTGACACGGTTGTAACAGCAAGAGCAGCAGCACAGTCTTTATTCCCATTTCCCAAACTGAAACAGTTTTGCAAGGTTTGCGGTTGCTTTCGACATATTCATTTCGCAAGGTCACAGACAACATCGCTGAATCAAGTCAGTGCAGCGCGCTTTACTGGAAGGATATATTGCCCGCCTGTCTTGACTAATAAATCAAATCGTCCTGTATTCTTTGGCAACTTTCGCAAAATGCGCAAAGCTTTTCTAAACCCAACCGTTGTCACATTGATTGTTACGAATAAAAGAAGTACCCCTCGGAAAGCAGTGACTTTTGCACTCTTATTATGAAAACCGTTATATTTCTCAAGCATTTAATCAAACAGATATTTATGTTAATTGTGGCCGTAGTTCGTGATTTCAACCAAATCTATTTTAAGCAAAGCTCGACATTTCCTCGCAGACGAAATTTCGAATTTACCGGACCGGCAGCCAGAAAAAATTACCGCCAGAATTACCTGATAAACACTTTACCTGTTTTGTGAACGTCAACTGCTTTTAATATCAAAAGCACTCGTGAAACGATTTTCAGTTTTACGACTTGGCCTTTGCAAAAAGTCAGAGCTTTGCTTTTTATTTCCTCGCCATTTCGTGCAATTTTTTAGTCTTCCCACTTATCGCACCCACCCCGGCATTTCTTCGAATGATTCGCAGCACATTTTTTTATTACCGGCGCATCGCGACAAAGAAATGTATTGCGGAAAGCGGTGAAGGATAAAATGAAAGGTATTTTGGCATCAATACAAGGCATCAATACAAGCGCATGGAATAAAAGTTGCGCAATCGAAAGTGATTTTATTTTTCTCGGTCAGTAAAAGAGTTACGAGCACCACAAATAACAAACCACTTAACAGTCGGTAATGGCGTACGCATAGCAAGCAATGTTTCGTGCTGAGACCTCTGTCAGAAATTGCAACCTACGTCCACAAAGCCGTCAATGAAACCACCCGACGTTCTCTGTCGCGATGGATCACTCACGGCCAAGCACAGACGCCTGCGACCAAACGGTCGCCCCCCACCTCCTTGTACTGCAATCTATTGATCGCAGGTAATCGCAGCAACGGGTCGATGCTGCGCGGTGTCTTAATCAGACTCACATTCTTCGATTTGTTCAGCTTCAGCCTGAATCAAAACTCGACCAACCATTCCATCCACTGTCGATATGTTCAAATAGACAATGCAACCGAATCGATGCAAAGAGAGATAGCCTTTGTGGGGTCTTGCAACGTAAGCGAAAAGACAATGGGAGGGGCCATTGCATTAGTCCTTGTACTTCAAAAACTTAATTTGACCTGCATAGGATTACCGTCCGGGTGACGTATTGCTATCGCAGCGAGGCTGCAACGCACGATGCGCCCGTTTTGTTACGTACCGAACTTTGGCGACCATGAACGTAGACTGCTAAGGTTCTACATAACGTAATGCTGCAGGGCAATGTGCTATCGCTCCGCTAAGGATAACGTTTAAGCTGTATTGAGTTTATCAAACACAATTACGTGCTGTGGATGAAATCAACGTCTGAATCTACTGAAATGTTATTGTTATGAAATTGAAATAAACATTGGAAGCAGTGCTACTTTATCGTCCTGATGAAAAGGCTTGAGGCAGGTCAACCGGCATAAAGTTGAAATATGAGTTTATACAAGCACTTGTGCTAAAATACGTCGGCAAATAAAAAAACAACACCAACGAATGAAAAACGGGCCAACGGACTTGACATTGCACTCTCTGTAGATGCCGTAGCTAAATATTGAACTATTTCCAGTCTATGATTTAAATATCCCTCAGACAAACCACTTGTGATCGAGCATTCCCTTGTTAACCAAAATGTCTTTGCAACGTATTTTCAGATAATCCTGAAGTACATGTTGTTCCAACACAGCAGGAAGAAATGCAAAGGTGATGAAATACACGCCAATGTGCGACATACCACAGCGTGGAAACCTATTCTGCCCGCAGCATGCGCCTCGCAAGTGGGAGAAGTAACGTATTTCAGCGGCATTCGGCGGCGTTCACCGCAATACATTTCTTTGTCGCGATGCGTCGGTGATAAAGAAAATGTGCTGCGAATCATTCGAAGGAATGCTGGGGTGGGTGCGATAAGTGGGAAGATTAAAAAATTGCACGAAATGGCGAGGAAATAAAAAGCAAAGCTCTGACGTTTTGCAAAGGCCAAGTCGTAAAACTGAAAATCGTTTCACGAGTGTTTTTTATGTAAAAAATAATGACTGCAAAAATAAAATTTACGACAAAATAAACAGCTAATGTCTACTTTTTTCAATAAATAAATAAATGAATGACACAATTTTCTGCAATTGATGTAACCAACGGTCAAGCACGACGTGCAAGATGACTTACCTTGTTTTTGATGTTCGAAATCTTTCTCCCGTATATTGAACTGGTGCAGTCAAGGGCCATGTTCTACGCAAGCACGAAAAACAGCATACTACCACTGCAGGGTGCAAGAACTACGGCAAGTGCGTGCGGGCGACAGTGAGGCCTGCGACCTCGTTTTTCGGTGTTTGGGAAATTTAAGACGGGCAACAATTAGCTGAACAAGGGCAGGAAGCACGTTTGCCTCACGAGAAAGCTAATAGTACGGACTAAATGCTTAAATGCGCTGCACAACTAAAGTAAAATGCAGCAAACTGCTTCGGTTGCAGATTTGTTTCTAGATTTCACGAACTCTTTCAGCTTTAATTCAGGGTTTCATCACTCTGTAAAAAATTTTAACTTCAAGGATCTCAGTTTTTTCTGAAGGCCATGTCCTTTGCGAACATCCACCAGGTTCGTTGTTCACAAAACACCGAAGTTGCAATCTTTTCAGAGAAAAAAAACTGAAAAGAACGACTACGCAGCATGCAAGCCAGAACAACTATACTGCATGCACGCCATTGCGAAATAGCACACGCCACTTTACTGCAAACAGTAACGAGCAAAGAAGAAAGCTCTGCTCGTTTTTAAACGTTACTTCGCAGTGATAAAGATGCTTGAAAACTTCGCACAATTTGAACAGGTAGGCAAAATATCAGAATGACCTTGGCGGCAAACAACGTTTAAAATAATATTTTTGTCGCTAGTAAAACCTTACCAAAACGGAAGCTGTAAGTGCTTTGAAATCGTTCGTTATTGCATCACAGATTTTCTGTTTCATGTGGGACCTGATCGTGACTTGGTGTTTGATGATCCTGGTTAATCAGGAGTCATTTCAAGCTGCTTCGTTTGCTTACCGGAGTGACCTGACTCTTGCCGAGATATTTGCAAGAATGACAAACAAGTCCAGTATTCCGGTGCGGCGTTGTTGGAACAATGTGCTCGGTATTGCAACACTCCTTTTTTTGTTTTTATGCAGAGCAAGGATTATGCGATCACAACTAGACTTGCAAAGCATTATCACATGACGTAATCACGTGCATTTTTCATCTGCATGGGTTAACACGCGTTTTATAATTTTGGCGGTTTGGCTAAAGCAACTGGGGGGCCGATGACTTTGCACTAAACTCTCTTCTTTTGCTACATCATAATAGGTCGCTGCATGGGATTTGCGATTGATGCTGAGATCTAAATATAAAACAAAGCTATCGCGATCGCAAGGTATCTGTTAGTGTCAGAATAGCAGTTTGAAACTCAGAGCAAAGTGCATGGCAAAAACAATATTGGGCCCTTATCTATTTGAATGGGATTGTGGGACTGACGATGCGTAGTGTTGCGTGAAATCGATTTCCTGCTAAACAAAATTTGCTGGTGAATCGAAACCCTTCACCTTTATGGAGACTACTGGGCCCAATCTAAGGTTTTAACATGCGGTTACAAAGCAGCAAGTGCAATTTTGTCCTATGATTCATATGTTTGTGGGATGGCTCCTTCGTAACTTTTCCCGCCTTTCTTCGACATTGCCGGACAGCAGCAGCTAGTGGTAGGCCTTTGCAAACAGCGTGCCGAAATCTAACTCAATACGTGAGCGGAGAATATTCCGATACAGAAAATGGTCCATGATGAACGTGGACGTCCTCTGCAGTTGGATGTCATTAAAGTTTGAAAAGGAAGCATCCCAGGAGGTTGTTTCCTTCTCAATCCGTCACATTCAGCACTGACTATTCATTACAGCGCAAGGTTTCATTCCTTAATGTCCCACGTTTTCCCCGTTCCGGCAAACAGGGTGCCTGTCTATTTGCAAGAAACCTCGGGGAATTCGTGTCACTGAATTGACGGGCGTTTAATTATCGACACAAGAATCTAGCAGCACATGCGAGTTAATGTATAAGAAATTTAAAACAAGGCAGAGTAGCGTGGCCTTATGGAACGAACGTGTGGTGGTGGCTTTGCGCAGCGTGACTCAAGGTTCCTTGCGATAGATCTTGATAAAAAGGCTCAATTCAGGATGATCGGGAGGGGGGTACACAGTGAAAGACAAAAGAAGTTATCGTTACCTATGAATGGGGACCTCCAACAGCAAATGGGAGATCAGACACGGCGTTCATGCTGCTTATCCATCCGCTGCGCAGCCTGCAAGCGAGTTTTGATTGTTTGCGTCAACAACATCAAATGAATAGGCTCCATCGCGTATTAAATTTTTGTGGCGCACAAGTTGTACCCTGACAACGTTTCGCTGACCGCTTGTGGCTGACTCTCGCAAAAACAGTTACAAGCCTTGCTTTGGAATATTTTTAGTGAATAATTAAGAAACTTGCTGTTTCACACTTTTCGTTTTTTTATTTTACAATCGTCGCCCCAGCGCAACCCAAGTACAAGTACTGTTGATTGAAAGTTGTATTGGGTAAGTCTCGGTATCAATTCAATTCAGAGACTGTATCAACCTTTTTTTACTCCTGACAACAGATACTATCCGTGATTGTGAATAATCAGTGCTTGTGTGTCACGTGGGAAAATAGCATTGTGTCGTCACCAAAATACGATGGGGTGGTTCTTGGAGAGATTTTGAACATCTACAATGCAGAGGATGGTGGATTTTTTCCGCAGAAACAAAGCGGATTGAAGTGTGCACGGAAGAAGTATAAACAAGAATAAATAAATATGACAGGGACGTTAAATTACAGAGAGCAACACATCCCAAATATTTTTGGCCCATCTTCGAATCTCGAGCAACCCTAACTTTTCTCCAACTCTGACATCGATTTGAAAAAATACCTGTGTTGGGTGAAACTTTTCTATTTTTGCTGAAAATCGTTGAACTCGTAACAGTATTATAAAACAGGCTACTTGTAACGATTTAAACCCCACTTCCTTCGGCGACATTTTTCGCATACCGAAGCCTATCAACGACCCTAGTTTTCTGTCCGCCGTCGTATTTTCAGATACGGAGCGCGCTGTGTGACATCACAAAGCGCCAGTACTATCATGTTTGCCCAGCCTCACAAACTAAGTAGATCTCAGCAGCAACGAGCAAGGGCAAGCAGCCTTCGCTTTGAAAGGCCAACTTGCCACAGTAAAAATCGTGTCTGTTCGTTTGTTATACCACATGTACGCGAATTCCGGCGACAAGGCATAAAACGAACCGCAGTCAGCTCCAATTCTCATTTGCAGCAAGAACAGAAAGCTCTGCATGACGTGTTGTACTGCAGTAAAGCATGCAAAACGCTCTGTGGCGTACATACCGGATCTATGATGGCTCGGCAATCGTTGTAATTGGACTTGGGCGCCCACTCTGTGCTCTCGTAACACTTCCGTGAGACGTTATCTGAGCACAAGTACAGAAAACTCTGAGTTCAAGCGAAGATTAACGGACCGTTCAAGCGAAAGTCTTGTTGGCATGGCTGCAACCTCATCACAGGAGTCTAACAACCATCGCCAGAATTACAAACGCGATGAGCAATGTCCGACAAAGCGCACCGGATTTTCGCGCGCTGAACCGGCACGTTTGATGATCACCTCGGAAATTATCCGTTCATCATAAAATGTAAGCCACCGTGGGCGGCACTAGCTTCCCGTCAATTAACTCATAGCTTCAGGCACTTTTTTGTCTTGAACTTAGCAAAAGTTCTCAGCAGACTGCCTTTGAAACACACCAGCAGCAAACATGTTGATCCTTCTGTCTGAACATGGCGCAGTCAATGAGTGACGCAGCGAGCTGGAGTCTTACGCAATGCAAACACTGACTTCTACTTGGAAGTACAAAACGCCTTTGATTTTGTGACTCACGTCGGATAATTCGTGCAACGCACGAGATGTTTTGCCATCAGCTCGTGGTGCGTCACTGCACGATTTCAAATGACTGGAAGAAGTGACAAAACCAAGTGCAGCAGCATGCAAAGATGCTTTTGGTTAGCTTTTCACTTTGCTTGTGTAAAATTGATCTGCAGTTTTACAGAACACAAAACTTTTAATTACGGAACGCTTTTGCTAATCCGTTCGTAGGTCTTTCAAAGCTCAGTGATTGCACGAACAACACAAACGTTTTGTTCAAACATCCTGCCATCGTGTGGGTGTATTTTAAATTCGCAACCTTCCTTCAAGTTTTTCATTCCTACCCCTACTTAAGCAAATAATCTCCAGAACTCCGACATTAACGAATCAATCAATTCTTTGATTGATTGAATTGCATCGCCTTTGCAGAGACTAATTATTTGAACACAGATGATGGAATTTCGAATCATCGCCAAATCATGAAAGTCAAGCCCAGTCGGCTGATTCTTTGAAAGCTTGCAGCAAGCCCAGAACTTTCAAGGTCGTCTACTTCTACTTAATTGGTTTCATAACAAAAATATTCCAAAGCGGAGTGATTTTATTTTTTTAAACAAAATCTTTTAACTTTGGAACAGAGCAAACATGTGCTGTGGAAAGAACAAATAAAAACATGATGGTTTTAGTCAAACCGTTTATTTTGGATTGTTGCTTCTTGTGTTTGGTGGTTAAAAAGATTTTTGCTCAACAACCACAACCACCATCAAGGTCGCAGCAGCTCGACCCACAGCTCTAGTTATGGAGAAAAACGCAGATCATTACGTTTAAGAAATATTTGACGCTTCGTTGCTTATAATAACAAGTTAAATGGCGGCAGAAGAACGATCTGAGGACGTGATATTAAATTTTGGAGTAGCAGCAACATCAGAAAATCTCGATAGTGGTGCATGATGAATTTTTAGCGTGAGAAAGATGGACAAGCGCAGGTTAAGGTAGGACTGATAGAGTGAAAGGGCGGACGCAATATGGCAAAAATAGGCCTGGAAAAATGGCACATGCTCTGCTTCAATTGCATTTCGAAGACGCGCCACTGTTTTTTTCCTTTTTATCATGAACAGAGCAGGGTTTCTAATCTGGGCAGGAGCACGAGGCACTGTAGCGTTGGTGATGGCGTCTGCGTGCGGCAATCGCTGCTTTGCAGCGAAAAAATTAAATGAAATCCCGTGACGCCAGCGCTCTTTGTTCTTTGGAAAAAAATTATAAAATGAACAAAAATCGATCAAGTGATCAACATATCAGACCAAACTGCTGACACCCGACCTAATCGCTCCAAATTCTGGCCAGTCACGCTCCACGAGCAGACCACGTGCGAAGTGGTTTTGCTTCTCAACATGAAGTTCAAACTGCGCGACAATCAGTTTGTTTGTTAACAACCTTTAATTGACCTACAACACAGAAAAGCCAGTTGTGCAGTAGCTACAACTCTACAAGAACCAACGGGATGAAACATTTTGCACTGATAATTCCTTAAAGGTCTGTGTTTTTTTTGCTTTTTCCAGAAAAAATTAGTTTATCAAAAAAACAAGCTTTTGAATTTAATTTCAAAAAACTGTTGCACGAAAATGTGACGTTGAAGTTGAGCTAAGAAAGCTGCTTTTGTAATAAAAAAAACGTTAGTTTTTCTTTATTTATACCGGTAAAACTTTGTCTTCAATGGCTTGTGTGACCTTGTGAAACAATAACATTACGACTTAGCCCAAATCCGTTTCAAGCAACCAGACGTCAATCAACAGCAACGTACTTTCGTATGAAACGCCGTTCAAGTTAACGGGGCAAGCCGCGAGCGCGACGTCTCCTTTCTCTGTTTCCGGGAAGCACGTCCCGAGCAGATCGATTGTCACCGGGCAGTAGTTGCTGTCTGGAAACAAGCATGGCAAGTGGAGCGATCAACATTTAAGACATTTCGCAAATGATTTGACACACGTCGTTCTTCAAGCAGGGTGTCCCTAGCAGAGTTTAATTGGGTACGTCACACACAAGTACGAATTCCATGTTAAAAGGTGTTAAAAGTGCTTCGAATCGAGTAAATAAAGCGTGACGAATGTCTGCTTGGCTGTGATTTCTTCTCTGGTTACCGCAAATAATCCTTGTTAAGTGGAGAAAAGTAGCAGGTTGATTGCGTTTCAAACAACTGCATTATTTTCAAAGCGTTTAAAAAAATGATCATTAGCTTCGGCTTTAAGGAGAAAATATCTACCACCATCTACAATATCTACCACCATTTACAATACTTAACTGAGAGTGAAATCCACAACACGATCTGAGCGCAACGGGCAAAACAACAGTAAACACGATGTTTGGTTACTTCGGTATCGCAAAATGTGGGGTTTAAGAAGGGAGAGATGAAGTCGGAATAAACATTTTAAGCGTTTCACTTTAGTTTTGGTCACTCCTTTCAGCAGTGACTTCGAAACAGAGGAGCGGCCAAAGACTAACTGAAGCCTCACCGCCCTAATCTTATTATGCAATGCATGAAGCCAAGTCACGTGGGAGTTCCATAAGAGTTTCGGTTTGCTTGTATGACCAAACCAGTGCTGGCAGCTTTGTCGAGATTGCGGACTGCCTTACTGCAGATGTGCATCAGGCGGATAATATTGGTGTGATTGATACGTTCTTCCGCAGACACAATGATTTTGTTTAAAAGAAACAGCGACCTGATATCGGGTTCCAATCGAAACCGAACTAAGAACAGGCTGGAGTTTTGCAGCAAACACAAACCGGTCTGAAATACACCACGGGTTAATGTCCGGGCGGTATTGAGAGGTTTCAGTCATCACGCTGTCGAGCATTAAAGCAGGGGTCGGCAACCTTTCCCTCGTCGCGGGCCAAAAACAAACTCTGCAGGGTATGGCGGGCCGCACTAATTTCTCGCCAACAATTCCGTTCATTTTGCTGTTTATGATTTTGATAAAACTTGGTAATTGATGAAAGTTAATCAGATCAACTCTTGATTTTCACAGTTCATAACGAAAGACCGAAATACGAGACATACAGTACATCTATAGCACAGTGCGGTTTCTCATAGCTAGTTCCTCATAAGTATGCAATATTAGAAGTTGCAACGAGGGCAGATTCAGACAAATATACTACCACTAGACCGGCCATACAGTTACTACCATTTTGCTTAGCGGGACGGATCCGGTCCGCGGGGGGTGGGTTGCCGACCGCTGCATAAAAGGAAGGACACTCGCATGAATTTCTCGCATGAATCTCTGCTGAAAGCGACTGAAACAAAGGTGGTTTTTGCGAAGTTTATCTCATGTGTGTTGAATATGACTCTGGCCTACAAGTTATCAAGCCTTAAGTGTCATGCACGTCAAACGGCGTCATCCTGAATCATCCGTTGAACTATTTGGGCCGACCTTAAACGCTGTATACATCAGTCGTCTACAACAGCACCTGACAAGCAAAATTTCATTGTTCGCCGCATATTTCAAGCGACCCATAAAAGGTTCATGCGCGAGGGGATGATTTATTCATGGCCAAGGATCCACTTGCTTCTGAGCGGTATCGACTTATTGATATCGACGCGCTGAGAGTGATGCCGTCAAAGCGTAAGTGCTCTCAATCAAATTGCAGAAGTAAAACATCCACTGCAAACATTACATGACATTACGAGATGAGCGAAAGCACACGAAGCTTAAAATAAAAATGTCTGAGGCCGAAGCACAAAAAAAACTTGAAAGATAAATTTGCTCAAACATTTAAAACTGAAATACTTGCTCATAAACCCTAAGCACCCGGCATGCTTTGCAACGTAACACGCATTTAATATCATGACTGATATGCCTACGAGGCGACCATGCATACAGAGAAGAAGAATTGAAACGAACCATTTCCACGATGAATTTCGCAGGCAGCCGTGATGTAACAGGCATATTTGGGATTTAAATGTTTCTCAAAAAGTTGCTGGTGAACAATTTGGATCGCTTTCACAAAATCATCGGTTGAGTTGTCCAGATACGGCCTGCATAATATGAAGGAAAACAGTCGACGCATTGCTGCTACTACTGTGGGTAAAGGTCACAGCTTAAAAGCAAAATCTAACCATTACAGTTATCACGCAAAGGCTGTCGGAAGTAACCTTTCGCAAGACCGCAGACAATCGAGAAAACCGCGGAGGGTAAACTTCGAACTTCAAAGGAAAGAAGCAAAAACCTTCGCCCAGATAATCACAACTTTAGCGAAAATATGCCAGGAGCGAATCAACGCAGTTTGTCTTCTGCATGGTAGTTAACATGGTATGTGCTGGCGAGAGTTCGTTTAATTGTGGGGGCANCGTGGGTTTATGCTAAAAGAGCTCTTNATTTTGTACAGAAGTCCTATCCCGGAACGCTGCGCCTTTGCAGTGTTTTTCCGACTTTGCAAATTTAGTCTGCACCGATTGCAGCTTACAACG
>JGI24021J15306_10005046_pt1 | contig 15553 bp, 12 predicted proteins | sample Ectturendosymbi1_FD_15306 | JGI IMG/M metagenome (IMG submission 15306)
AGGGGGTCAAAAGTGGTGAAATTTCATTTTACCCGACTTGAAACTCAGAAAATTGCCTTTTTTGCTAACATTTAACATGAAAATGTCAAACTTTAAATACAGGGGTAAAAGGCCCGCTACCTCCAATTCTGACGTCCATGGGTCTAACCACAAAATAGAAAAGACACTGTGACAACAATGACTTGTGTTAACGCAGCTGTTTGTCTATGGAAATGATTTACCTGTACTTTGCGAGTTAAATGATTAAATGTCTTCTGCGGTTCTTCATTTATTTATTATCCACTGCATTGCATTTTTCGACATTTTTGAACTTCAACGCATCGCCTCGTTCCTTTAGCGGCTGTGTGACATTTATTGCTTTCGTATTTGTTACAGAACTACGCTTTTTAATATTGCCAAACATAGTTTTGTACAAAATTGCTGTTAGTACAAGCGATTAACCTAATGTGCCAAACGCAAATCTTAGCTGATGCTTCCTTATTTTTCTACTCTTTTTATTTATTTCAAAGTGCATTCATACCATCAAAAAAATGTTGTGCAAACTTGTTGCTATTCGAAATGCATATATTGATTTTTCGTTAACCGTTTCGATTTTCTTATGTGTGCGACAAGACTTATAGCTGTGGTATATTATTTAATACAAAATGCACTTTCGTTATTTTTTAATAAAACGTAACATACCGTCAAAATAAACATTGACAAGATTTGACCAGAACTGAAAATCAGTGACTAGTTAGTTGTTGAACACGCGAGCTTCCACCATTTTTCCGCCAAACAGAGCGAAAATGACGTCTGATTGATGAGTATTACGACCGAATGGTTGTTCTTTTTCTAATGACCAAGGAGGTTTCCAGAATGGCCTGTTCCGTTCTAACGGCAAATATTATAATAGGTCTTCCTCAAGAGTTTGAACGAGTGATTGCAGCGGACAGACATAGCTTCGCTTGATTGTATTTAGAATACTTCACACAAAAACATTGCAACCAAATTTTTAAAACCATGGTATTCTACAAAAAAACGATTTGGTCTCTCTCAGCTGGTTCGTGGGGAGTAACACGTTGTTAATATTTAGCTGATCAGAGTTTAAAAAAATGGCTGATTTGAAAATCCTGTGGTTTACAAATGAATCGGTTCACTTTATTCACAATAAAAACCGATCACGCCAAAAGAATGTGTGCCGATAAGTTGTTTTTAACCACTGCAAGCTGAAGTAGCAACACTAACTACGTGAAATTTACGCTGCAGGAAGAGCGCAGCAAGTGACAAAGTTTGAACCTTTTTGCTGGCGATCTGAAAAGCCAGGGAATTTCCGAAAAGGAACAAAAAACAGGGCAGTTGAGTGTTAGCACAAGCTTTTAATTTAAGTGGAGGCCGATAAGGCAATCCGGGACGGTTACCCCAGCAACCAGCACACTTTTGAGACGCCCCTTTCCACCTAACGCGTCCATCAACCTCTGCCATGCAACTCCGCAGTCGGCACAAATTCATCTATCAAAGGAAAATACGGTTTAATCTGGTAATTTATATAAAACAATTTTGTGTTTACTATTGTGGCTAGACCAAGAAGCAAATCAAACCTTTTATCGAAAATTCTCCGGCTGAAAGGCTATGCATTATCACAGGGGTCTCCAAACTACGGCCCGCAGACCATAACTTGTCCGCGAAGCCATTTCATCAGACGCGCGAAGCCATTTCATAATTAATGAAAGAAATTTGGTGGAATGTAATTTATCCCGACACAATGACATTATGTAAGATGTCCAGTCCACGAACTGTTGTGTAATAACTTACATGGCCCTCTGACAAAAAGGTTTGGAGACCCTGCTTTCGCAGAACCTTAGCAAAACACTAGATGCTTTTCAATTTTCCTATTTGAAAAAAAACAAGTAGCTGCTCTAGCCTTCTGTCCGTGTGTTAGGTTCTTCATCACATGGAGACGCGAACTTGCAATTATCACGGTTCTCGTCACCGAATGTGAAATATACGAGACTGCGAGGTACTTCACTTGCAGGCGAGGTAAGGAACTATTTGAGTATTACGAAATTTGCGGCTTGGAACGGCTCTTTTTTAAACCTAGGATAAAAAACAAACCAAACACGCTAATTCCAAAGCTAAACACGCCTATTACTATTGTACCAAGAGCATCCTCAATATTCACGAAGATACTGTGATCAAACAAAGTGCTGAATCGGTGGGATATTTAGAAAAAAACTCGTGGCTACAACAAGAAGCGTGGAGTAGCGAAATATGTAGCTATGGTTTAACAAGACAAACCCGCGAAATGCTTTCAAATATGCGCATAAAATATATGTCAAGTATGGATTATAATTAATAATAGTTTAATGCATTTAGTAATGCCGATTGGCCGAACAGTCAAATCCTTGCGAACTGACAACATCGTAAAACAATCCACTGTGTATTTTTGGTGCATTTTCAACTTTCAATTGCATTGCGGGATTCACATCAGTGCATCAATCAAACGTTAGAACGCTTTTGTATTCACATACTTTAGGCAGTGCATGAATTGGCACGCCACTTTCCACACGGAACCACCCATGGATCTCTCTATTTCCTGCAAAGCTATTGAGGGCCATTTTCTTTAAGGCAAGGGTCTCCAAACTCTTTTATCCGAGGGCCACATAAGCTTTTACACAAGAGATCGAAGGCCGAACATCTTACGTAACGTGGTTGTTTCGGGTATGTTACATTCTGCCAAATCAACAAATCTTTCGTAAATCATTTTTTCATGATTGACAAAATGTCTTCGCGGGCCGGATGTGGGCCTCGGGCCGTAGTATGAAGACCCCTGCTTTAAGGGATACCTTTCTCACGTCATACTCTGTACCGCCGTAATCGTTTCGCACTTGGGAGACGATACGAACCTTTCCACTCATCCCTTAATCAAAAACGATAATTACCATTCTCTTTGCTGTACAGCAGAACAGGCCTCTCTGCTGCGGAATTTTGCACCATGATCTCGAAATGTTTACGTGTAACCGCAAGGAAACTTAATACTGNGAACTACTGAGAACAACAGGATAGAAGCTACTCGGCTTATCCACTCCGACTAAAGTCCCTTTTCTACTCCACACAGTTAAGAAAAAAATATTACCACGAACGTAAACCTGATGGGGTTCGTTGCAGAAGCGCTGAAGGTCAATCCCATCACTGTTTACTCGCTAGCGCCATCTACGCGCACGCTTTTTCGTTAGAGATATCAACCAAGCACAAGGACGAACCCTTATTAAATCCAAAGGCGAGAGCTGTTTTTGAATGAACAGCTCTTACATAATGCACGAAGTGAATCAAAAAAGTAAGTACGATTTATATTCAGTAGATTACTTCAGTGATTTAGTCTTGAATTGTCCGCATCATATTTAGTTGTTATCAACGCCTCGCAAATATTACAGGCAAGTTGGGAAGTTCGCTATGAGTAACTCTCATTAATAAAAAAAAATCATAAACGAAAACAAGCAATGAGCAACGATTGCTTTCTACATAAAGGCGCTTGTTCTGTCTTTTCAATTTTATTTTTGTTTATTTGTCTACTTTTTGCGAAAATAAGTTATTCATAAATGGAATATTAAAAGCGAGCGTAAGTTAGGCCAAAACAATTGAGCAAGCAATATTCATCTAAAGCCTTTTTCAAGAGTTAGCAACAACACAAGTTATATTAAGTCTAGTCGCATATCAATTTGGCTTCTCAAACACCAAGAACTCCGAAACAAACAAGGCATAAGACTGGTGCAAAACCAAAACTTATTTGCTGGTTATGCAGTTTGCCATAACCAGGTGTAGCTTCACGCGCTATTTTGCTTTGCGTAATGTACACTCATTGGAAAAAATGTTTCTGCTTTATCAGTCGTGTTTTTTTCAGTCGCTTTCAAAAAGCCTTAATCAATTTTCGTAATAGTTCGATGCTCAATTTCTACTTAAACATTTATATATGTGTGACATTTATGGGAAGACCTGCAAACTTCATAACCGAGCAAAAGTAATTTTTATTTGTAACAGTTTCCGCAGAGATGACTTCTGCCTTTTCATTTTCGTATTGTTGACGAAATGAAATGTGCTGGATCTCAACTGAACGCGCCGAAGAAATGCATTACTTGCTTTTTGAATGTCCTCCTTTAACACTGTATAAAACCTATTCGCGAACAGAGAAAACAATACAAAACAATGAAAATATTTCATGATACACCAATATATATCGTCTCCTCGCAGAATACTTACAAGTCGAAAACCCCGTTCGTTTATGACACTTGGTAAATTCTACACTGAAGAAAGTGACTAGTGCTTGAACGTAATCATTCCTCGACACAACCAAATGAAAGTTTGAAGAAAAGTCGAGATCAGCTTCAGTAACCGTATACAAATCCACTTCCTAAAATGCAAGTGCAAACTGTTATACCTAACAACCAGCACTGTTGAGCCGGAGCCTGAGATCAGGCAATTCTGGATGACTGGAGCTGGAGCCAAAAATGTTTAAATGCCGAAGCCGAAGCCTGAAATTTGGGTACGGTTCCACAGTTTGTGGTGCAAGCGAGATGTATACACAATGGTTTTTCAGTTTTCAATCGACCAAATCATTGGAGCCGAGTCAAAAACTTTAGATGCCTGGAGCAGGAGTCAGAGCCTGAAATTTTAGTTCCGCCTCAAAGCCTGCTAACAGCACTTGAGCCACAAGTACGCGATGCGACGCTTCGCACAAGGACGACAGAAATACAAATCAACCAACAGCCGGGTAATCAAACCTTTACACGAAGTTACACAAAAAGAATACCTGAAGCAGTGCATTGCTCAATGCGATACAAAATGGATCGTGATCTGATTGGCACAATGCAAAATTCGATACGTTATTGGTAGACTGTTGCAATACTACCAACGCACAACCGTTGGGACTTCCAGTTCCCAGTGCTGCGATCGGAAATCCCGAGCGGCATATGCGCAAAGCTTCGCACCGTGGCAGCAAGCAACAATAGAGATCATGCGTCGCAATCTCTCTTACTATTGCTTGCTCGCCTTACGTATATAATAGTTTTATTCTTCGCGCACATCCCGTTCGTGGTGAATCACACAATCAATGCAACACCACCGGAGAGGTTGCAACACCAGTACCTTGACCATGCAGGCGTTAGTGACGACTTGCTTCGGGTCCACGACATCGACGAGCGGTTCCGAAATTGCGACCTGGGGAAACAGAGGCATCACACACGTGTATGCTTTCTATGCGTCTTTCGTGTAATGGGGCGAAAAATGCAGCGCTTGCACAGTGCACAAAACTAACAGCGAACAGCAACGAATCAACATGAATAAGGAAAATAACCATGATTGGACCTGCATGTACAGCTACAAAAAGCGACTTACACAGTCAGCACTAACAACCGGCAGAACAATGCGACATTAAAAGCTTGACTATAAAAAACAGCTTTTGAAAAGTGTAAAACAAAGGAGCACGGTTGTGAAGTTGACCAGGAAAAGCAAAGTCAACGCGAGAAAACCGGGTGTTTCAACCTAGTATTACTAAAGATGATGATATTAAGCTACTTCTGCTAGTGCAACGTTTTAAACGACAAACAGCATACTGAAGCACCCGCTTTTGCAATCATCTACACAACTTCTCAAGGTTTGAAAAATAACCGTTTGGATGTGGGTTCCAACCCACACAAGCTGCGTTTTAGGCGGAGCCCGGTCTCTTCGCGATGATATGAGAAACGAGATATTTTTCCCTATAACTTTTTTCAAAGTGTACAACTTTCAAAGCTTTGGACAGAACTGCAACTTCTTGCGATTCATCAGCACAATCGCAATGCAAAGGAGTTGTAATTAGAAGACTATATAATCTACAGTAAAAAAGAGCTGTTGGAATTCATCGTGATTGTCGCCATGACAGGACAAGAATACCTATACCTAAGGCCTCTCTCAAATTTCTGAGGTGCATTTGATCTTCACGATTTTCGTGAGGCCACACATGGTACGGCACGCAGCAACAGACCTTTCACAGAAGTAAATATTTGAGCCTGCCTACAAACAACATCGTTGGATGCAAAAAATGTATGCACAGTAATAATCACAAACGCATTTGGCAGCAGTGAGTGAAAGGCATGAAGATGAAGTACTCAGATGACACTAGCCAGAACAATTGTTTACACTGTTACAAACACTGGTTTGGCAGTGCAACGCAAGACCGCACCTGACGTATTGCGGACGCTTCGCTACCCTTAATATTGGCGCCATCAGTGCAGCGAAATCCGTGCCGTTTCCGCTGCACTGGTGGTACAGCGCAATATCTGCACATGTCATAGAGTTCAACTGATTTGGTCGTTATTTTTATTAAAATGATTTTCGGCACTTCCGTTTTTCCTGTATCAAAGTCCACCGGTGGCCACTTCGAACTTCTAAGTCAAGTGCAATTCTGAATTTTGTACGCGCCATATCTGAAATTAACATACTTACACCGTATGTTATGGCTACTTTGATGGATTTACGTAGGCACCGAATTTAAAGCTGCAACTGCTGTCTTTTCGATCATTTAGAGATTTTTTTTTAAATGACCGAAAAAAATTAAGTTAATTCGGTCGTAATGTCTGTCCGAATAGGTAAGGCTATAGTGAATACTGTTACGGCGAGTTTTAATACTACCGTACTACCGTATTACCGTTATTTTGTAGTACCAATCTGTAAAGCTCAAAGCACACAAATCGTGGTGCTCTGTTTCACAAGTAGTGTTTTCATGATCACAAAAGTTGTGCTCAGAAACAGTTCGGTTTCACACGGCAACACTGGGAGCAGTTCTCATGCCTCAAGCAGGGCTTTGGGGACGGAGCCCAAGCAATTTTGGATGATTGTAGGTGGAACAGGAACCAAAAACGTTTAGATGGTGAAGCCCAAGCCGGAGTTCGAAATTTGGGTTTCGGTTCCACAGCCCTGGTTTGTGAGGCAAACGAGTTTTATTTAGGGGCGTGCCTACACAATTTTTCTCGTTTGTGTATAAATCAAGGCTTCTCCAACATTTTTGCACATGTCCCACTATCCAGCAAATGTATCATTTCGCGACACCTCGTCTACGCTGGTGTAATAATACAATTGTAAAAATAATATCGATGTTTTTCAGTTTTCACTGGACCAAATCATTTGAGCCGGAGCCAACATGTTTTGGATGCTGGAGCCGGAGCCAAGAACTTCAAATGTCTGGAACTGGAACTTGAGCCGGAGCCCGAAATTTGAGTTCCGGCTCCACAGCCCTGGTANCAAGTTCACAAACCCAACTTTGCCATCATAATTGCCTCCCAGTGCTATTACGTCACAATCGCGTTTGCTGCAATGTCTGAAAGCAGACCAAAGTGAGTAGATCCGCCCGATTTCTTGCTGACCGCGAGTTGCATGTAGCTCAGATCTGCAGATATCGGCAAAAGGCAAGCGATGGTGCTTTCTTTTATCAACTTGTTTTCATTATTATCATTTTCGGCAGGACTGACGCTAGCTGTTACGGAATTTATTGCGCTAGTGAGGAGATTTGCCACTACGAAAGCAGCTTCTGAAATCCGCGTTCGTTTAAAGCAGATTGCAGCTAACGACAACCGCATACATCGTCAAGTTTAACGGATTTACGTGTTCGTGCTTGTGACACCTGTGACCTCAAACAAGGAGATAAATGGTGTTCCACAAGCAATGATAGGTTAAGAGCAGCTTAACTTAAGTGTTAAACCACTGAGTTTTGCTTTTATAATGCAGTAGTTCACTTTAGATATTGATTTATCAATTTTGTGGTGATAATGGAGCGTGAACAGTAAAGAAAGAACGAGCTAAGTTGGGTCTGGTGCGGGCCAACCAACATTATTTGGATGTCTCTCGGCAGCGCAGGCAGATAATGACAATGGGCGTAGTCACGGGCTTCAGAAGGGGGTGCAGGGGGAGCAAGTTCCCTCTGGATTTTAAAATTTGATGTTTTGCCATTAAGTTTTAGTAGAAATAATGTTTTTGTCTTCGTTTTGGAGATTTCACCACAGTTGCCCCCTGGAAAAAATCCACTATTGGCCCCCCTGGAAAAAAACTTTGGCCCATGGGCATAGCCAAAACATCCCCATGGGTATAGTCAAAACATTGAGGAGGAAAGTGCAGGTGCTACAGAAGTTCTCAAAATTCCACAGTTGAGAGTTCTGAAAGTGCTACAGCGGCAAGTTTTGTATGTGCTTCAGCAGAAAGTTAAAAGAGAAAAAGTTCCGTAAGAGCCGCAGTGGAAAGTTCGCAAAGTGCTATAGCGGGAAGTACCCAAAGTGCTACAGTGGAAAGTTTCAGAAGTGCCACAGCGGAAAGTTTCCAACGTGCTACATTCGAAAGTTTGCAAATTGAATCAACGAAAAAGTAAGCAAGTGACTTATTCAGCAATAATTTTAGACAAACTTTGGAACGCTTATTGAAATATACTTTCATGCAGTTTCTTACGTAACGAAAAATTACGTTTTAATATTTTTAGTGTTTAGATCTGTATAGCGTTCCTCCAGAAAGACATGGTTGAGTAATTTCTCTTCGTCGCGACATGAAGATTCAAAATAACTTTAAAAGTTCAAGCCGTTCGAGATGAATTAAAAGTACGATGTTACAACCTGATGGAACTCAGAAGTTGGATGACCTTTTCGATCAACAAGAAAATTGCAAACTTGCAACAGAAAAAAACTTTTCGTACTCGCACAAGCCAAACAGATTTGGAGGCTACAAAGAAAGCTCTGGAGAATTTCGTGGATGGGATCATCACTTACTTAAGTGACCACTTTCCGGAGCCCTTAAGTGATTTTATCTTTGGCCACGCCCGTATGAACAGTTTACTTCTAAACCAGGACGAAATCTTACGCTGTGGCGACGAGACTCTAAGGCTTTGGTCATATTCTGTATCGAGATCGACCGACATGGCTTTTTTCGGGCCGATACCGATTGATCGGCCATTCATGGACCAATAGCCGATATTTCCAAAATTTTCCATCTTGTTTACTGCATCATTAAAAAAATATGTATTCTATGCCTTACCTTTTTTTCAAAAATAAGGATTTATGAGCTGAAATTTTTCAAATTACAGCATTTCAATATTTTGCTATGATTTTTAATTAATCAGATTAATGATGATGCTTTTGTTTGAGCTGCGACAGCCGACGCGTGCTCCATGGTTCATCTTGTCCGCTTGTTTTGGAAAACGCACCTGCTGGCGTTGCTGCAAGATAACTCTTTTGACTTGGTTCTTGGTTCGTTGTGCTTTCTTGCGCAAGTTGGCTACATGCGTGGGGAATATAACAGCGTTTTGTCAACACCTACTGAGGCTGATAAAATCGGCCGTTTTGGCCGATACCGATATACCGGTAAACCCATATATCGGTCTATCTCTAATTCTGTAAAGTGGACGAAGACCGGGCCAGTGAAGAGTGGATAAATTTTAAGTGCGAAATAATGCGCAACTGCCAACGAGATGACGACTGGTGCGCAAAATTTTAACAATTGCTGCAAAGCACGACATGGATTGGCCAAATCTCGCGGCAACTGCAATGCTTTGCTGGCGGTTAATGCTGAAAATGCATCAGTCGAAAAAGAGGGCTTTGAGAACCTCAACAAGAAACCGCCCGGTTCCTTCCACAACGGACAGACTTATGCGCTTGCGGCTCAACTCAGCATCATACGAAAGTATAACTATGATGAAGCATATGCGTACTGGCTCAGCAGCTCAAAACGATCGTGTTACAACGTGGACAGTTAAGCTTTAAAAATTTCATTATTTAAAAATTTCAAGCTTTAAAAATTTCAAAAATTTCATCCGAATTGACTATTTTAGAAAAAGCACAAAAACCTTCGTGGTTTTTCTTACTCTTGGGCGTGTTTCTATCTGGGTTTATTTTTTCGGTTATTTTTCGGTCATAGACCGAATTTTTTTCAAATGACCGAAAAAATGAGTCAATTCGGTCATAATATCTCAAAAGGTAGGCTAGTGAATACCATTATGGCAAGTATTAATACAGTACTATTACGGAACAAACAACCGAAATGCCTCAACGAATAAAGCAGGTTTCAATTCATGTGAATTGAGTTCAAAAATGTGTTCTAATTCAGATGATCGACGGCCTGCGGTTAGGTTGTGGCAGACAAAATGATCACAGAGTCTTTTCGCTACAGCCTGGGTTGACTGTCTCCATTAATGCGAACTTTACTGGCGTTATCCGGTAAAATAAAAGTTGTTGTCAGGTTAAGCATCTGTCAGTGCATTGTATCTTCACTTATACAACCGTTTCTTCTTTTGATCCCTGCTTTCAGGAACAGTGGCCAACTTATATTTGAATAAAAACGTTCACCAGTAGAACATACTCTTTGTAGTTTTTGTGCAATTTTCAGGTTATTTGATCTAGATCAGCTATGTCCAACCCGCGGCCCAGTGCAGATTTTTGCTATGGCGTAACTATAAGTAGCCTACATACTGACAACCTGTCCTTATTTTGAAAATCTTGAATTTGACATTTTTGATGCAGGTGGTCCTCAGTGCCACTATATCACGTCTGTACTGCGTGCTGGGAGATTTCCATATGTCCATTGACACCTTGATACAAAACCTTTTGATAGTTTTCTGATTTCTACCGTTGTTCATTGGCACTAAACTTGCCTATGAAATCACCCTTAACGGAGTGGTTAAAGGTGCCAAATAGTCGTTACCATTACAGTTAGGATTCGAACGCTTGAAGTACATTAGCATAAACTAAACTTAGTTTGCTAAGATCAAAGTAAGTCATTCAACGTGGGCCCTCATATGTCGTTCAATGTGCGGCCCTGATTAAAATAGTAACATAAGTTTTGGCTCAAGTAAGCAATTTCGGTTGGACATAGCTTGATAAACAAAAGGAGAAAAATCCAAATTGCGGAAAAATTTCCAAAAACGAAATATGACAGAAAGTATACAGCTATTTCGGACAAATTACCGAAATGACTCGGCAATAATAAGCCAGAGTCGCATGGTTCTTCCCTCAATAACGCTTCGAGCGAAAATTCACAAACGTTATTTTCTTCACGTATTTTACGTTCTTGAGCATTGTTTACGCAATGCAGCTGGGCAACGCCTCCTATTTACTCAGTTTTTTTCGCGACGTGCTGCACGAAGAGATCTGGCGAGACACGAATGCGTCATCCCGCACGAGCTGGCGGCTTTTCGCAGGTGCATGCGTACTTTGTTTTCACATGTTCATGTTGTGTTGGTACTTGTTAGTGTTCCTCATGAGGTGCGCAACTACGCCGTACCACCAGACCATTTTCTCAGTGAAATCTCATTCTCGCACACTTGCAACATTCCAAATTTGAAAGAAAAAAAAAATCAATAACATTTTTTGGGCCAGATGCAGAACGCAAAACGCTTCTGGGCATATTGTACAGTCCATTCAGAAAATGTTTGTATTTAATGTGTGCTTTGTTTGTGTTTTGATAAGATTTCAAACTTACTCTAATAATTCACAACATTTTTAATTCATTTGCAACTGTCAACTCAGCCTTAAAATATTGATGCTCACTGAAGCTCAATGTAAATTTTGAGGAAACACTGGTGCTAGTAATGACGAAAGCAATATTTTAACAAACGCTGGTGTTCCATGCGCAGCCGTAATGAGGTAACTGACAACACAAAATAAAGATACGATACGTTCAACAGTAACAATCACAAAAAAATATGTTTTTGTTGGGAAGAGAAGTGAAAAGCTGAATTTAGACGACACAGGGAACAACTAGATACTCCTGAGATAGCTGGAACTCAAATTCAAGTTGGTTGGAAGTCATTCTGGTTCATTATATGAGCAATCGCTACAACTACAGTAGCAACAAAACCATTAGGTACTGAATATTCGCTGATTAAGGCGAAGCTAATTCATCAAGAGTCAACTGCAAAAAAACAAAGTATAACCGAGGCGTTATTGGTGCAGCAAACCCGTTTACAAAGACAGTACGCAATGCCTGAGACGTAACATATATGAAGTTTTCAGGATCAATGGAAACTACAGTATTCGTTTGCAACAATTGGTTACATTTGCAAAACATAAAAAAATGTCGCAAGTAGGTTAACTTCATCATAAAATTGGAAAACAACCTCTGCTGATTCAAATCAAACGATTGCATCTGGAAGCGTAAAGTACAGAAAATTGTCGACGCGTACGGCACAGCTGTTTAGCGGTAATGTGAAAAGAAAACGTGAGTTCAATACAGACTGACATAAGGCATCCCCAACTCCAAGGGAGGCAGCCTTAGTAAGCCAAATGGTTAATCCGGCATTGCGTATTGCCAATCTCTAAAAGCGCGTTGTCTAACCCGCAGAGCTTGACACATGCAGCTGTGGGCCGTGGACCCATCTGGTTATGTGCATTCGACCTGGCAGTGCTGCATGATTGCACACCCCTGCTTAAACATGGCAGCTGACTGATTGTCGTAAGTAGTAGCACCTAATGACTATTGTGACTTCTGCGTGTGAGTGGCTACGCCAGGGGTGGCCAAACTATATGGCACGTAGGCCGCATCTGACCCGTCGACCAGTTTAATCCGGCCAGCTAAATACCTTGCACATTTTTTCAAGCACAACGTTTCTGACTGTGGACAGCAGTGCAACAGCATTGACTGCTGTCTGTCTCTTGTTGACTTGTCTGCCGTAGCAGCACCTAGCTGCATGCAGTGCTATGAAAGGATGAACAAAATGGTGGTTTTGTTGTTATTATTGCACATACATTTTAACAACCATTTTGCATATATCAGGTAAATCGCACTGTATCCGGCCCTCCAGCGGCTAGGCAGTCGCGAATTCGGCCCTCGGGCCAAAAAGTTTCGCTATCCCTGGGCTTGGTAATGTGACACAACAACAATAATTGATCAGGCCACATAGTTTGTACTGCAGTAAGAAATTGATCGAGTTTTTGCTGTCTTCGATTTTCTGTGATGGTATGGCGGCATGGCACTTGTGACCATTTTGTTGCACATTTATTGCACGAGGGTGCATTCTCGTTTCATGTTTAAAAATATCGTTGGACAAATTAGCATGTTTGGCAAAACCGGAAATTAGATTAGAACTATAATTAGAGCACTAAAGCTTTCAGCGAATTAGAATTACCGTCATTTCGCTCTAATTCATGAAATTAGAAAACTAGAAGTATTTAGTTGTCCAAGTCTGCTCTCAACGAGGTGGATGAGAGCGAAACAAGGAACCCGTTTTCTTTGCGCGAACAACAAAACAGTTTCAACAGGATGAGCAGTTTTGTTTCTGACATAAATCGCGACCGATCTACCACTGCAAGGAGAACGACGTTCGACGCCGAAAAGGTTGTATGCTCTGAAATGGGTTGGTTTAAGTTTCTATTTGCTGTTGTATGTAGGGTCATATTAACGAATCAGAAAAAGGGATTAAACGAAAAGGCGTTATTATACATAACAAACTAATAGTGAGTTTGTTTACTTCGCATTGTTCATGTATTTCGAGAAAGTCGGGGATTCTGAAGAGGCAGGAAATATCACCAACTGCAACAGACATCATTCAAAATGACGTTTAACAATTTTGGTGTGAAGTATTTTAAAGACGCAGAACACCAGAAATGTTCTATTAAATTTCGAACAAACCAATTCGAAAATAAAATTAATAGTTCATGATCATGTTGCAGATGGCGCTTTATGCCATCCGGGTAGGTAACCTACAAGAAATTCAGAAGAGGTATGGGAAGCGGGAGAGCAATGGAAGTGACGTGTTGCGCTGCAGCCGAGAGAATTAAGTCTTACATGGCAGATCATTGCTAAAAAAAGTTGAACTTCAACTTTAAAGTGCAATGACAATTTCATTTGCACTGCAGCCCACTAAGATAAGCTGGAGTAAAACACTGCAATTCACACTGGGAGTCTGAAAACACAGCAACTGTTCCTTTAGAATGAAAAGCAGATGTAAAAATACTGGTGCGACTAAATTCAGATCTTGGGGGGTCAATTGTCCGGTTGCCCCCACTCTGGTTGCGGGTCTGGTCCAGACCAGTTCTCTAGACTATGTGGGTGATGTTTGACCAGTGCAAGACTCTTATCAACCCGCATAGTTCGCAGAACATCATCACTCGATGTTTGACCAGTGCAAGGCTCTATAGAAGATGTTTGACCAGTGCAAGACTCTATAGATGTCTGACCAGTGCAAGACTCTATGGAAGATGTCTGACCAGTGAAAGACTCTATAGAAGATGTCTGACCAGTGAAAGACTCTATAGAAGATGTCTGACCAGTGAAAGACTCTATTAAACCGCATAGCTGGCAGAACGTCATCACTCACGTCTCTGATGCAGCTCATATCGAAGCCATACACGTTGTCCCACCAGTTGATTTTGTCATCTTTGTACTGCCTGTCCTCGATAGCAGTTACGCAAAGGGTCGCTTTGTCTGGAAAGATGAGACCATCAGGCGCCTAAACACAGATAATAGACGCGTCACTACTCCACTAAAACCGCCTGTTACCAGGAAGTTATTCCGTGATGGAAAGCCACTCGAGTGGTGAGATCCCCACTAAACAGACTGACAACGTTGTTACAGCAGAGCCATCTGCGAAAACAACTTAATCTAATTTCTAAGCTGAGCTTTAAGCAATAGTCGTGCGAAAGGTAAAAACCATACAACTAATCAATGGGCTTCTACGGTTAAAATTCTTGTCAGGAATTACAAAACCAACATTGATCAGTGTTATGAAGCAACCACAACACGGAAAAATGTTTTTCTGGAGTCCAGAACAGAATCTAAACTAAGATACGACTGCCAGAACTAGACGGTTTAGCTGAGAAAAATAAAACAAGCTCATCGCACCATTAAAAACGTCACGTTGCACCAGCGTCATTCGCTGTACCGACAATGTGCAAAACGTTTTGCTCACTTAGCTGGAGCTAGACCTGAAAGAGCCACTGACCTTACAAACCACAATTGAATCAAACCAGCTAGAATGAACTGAGTACTAGACAATCGAATGGAAATACATAGGAGGATAACGTATCTTGTGCCATGATTAAGTTATTTCAAGAATTACGGCAACTTTTTCGTTTTGAATCTACAAACAACGGTTACAGTTCATGTACAGGGAGGTTACAAAGTGGACGTTCTCGATAACCAAGAGATACTGAAGTCTTGAGTTAAACTTTTTCGGGGTACACCAAATACTTTTCATCACAATGTTTTGTTAGGCTCTTGCAAATAATTTGTAAAAACTGCAACGTCTGTCCGATTGCAGCCTGACTCCAACTTAATTCTATATAGGCTGCTTATTAGGGATAACTAAAGTTCATTGATCAATAGTTAGCAGACAGATAAATGGCTAGAACTAACATTTTCTTCTAAAAAGTAGTCATTCTTATCCACTTGTCAGATAAGTTTGAACCTAGTCTCTTTTCCAAATGTGCTACAAAAAGGGAGCAAACAGATCTTGGCAACAAAAGAAGTTTATTCAAATAGTAAACAAACTTTAGCCTTGCGGCAAGCTTCTGAGGAATCTGCCTGCTTTCTGCTTTCATTCTTCTGCGACGATTAAAACTTGCAAGTGTAT
>JGI24021J15306_10005047_pt1 | contig 15553 bp, 8 predicted proteins | sample Ectturendosymbi1_FD_15306 | JGI IMG/M metagenome (IMG submission 15306)
AAAAAACCCTGAGTATAGCAGAGGCGAAACAGAGAAAGCTGACTTTAAGGAAACCACAGACGAATTTGCTTCGATAAACACAGAGAAAGTGTTGTTTTTGTAAGAATGTTATAGTGCTTACACACGAAAAGGCTGGATACATTGATGTTTGAATGGACGTGTTTCTTTCGAACAAAAGTATAATGTTGTGCATTACATAACTTACTATACTATCCAAAATACATGTGTTTTTTAAAAAAATATTTTCGTTTGTAGTTGCAATAAGTTGTTGAATATTTTTGAAAGATTTACCATTTGTCAGCCAATACTATGTATAAATTATGATAACGTCATCACTTGACTGTTTTGATATTCTTTATAGTTTACATAAATGAGTACAGATGACTGTTATGGTCCTTATGGATAATTTATATTTTATTTGCTGAAAAGGTTTAATAAAAAATAAATACATATTTTCTGTTTGAAAACATTTATTTTCTTGGTTGATCTTTAGAAAAAATTGTGCGTATATTTAGCATTTAATTAATAAAAAAGAGCTCACGTTTAAACTTTGCCATGGGCGCTAATTTGCACAGATACGCCACTGCGTAACACCAAAATATGAATGCTATGAATGTGCATAAGAACAAGAACTGTTTTCTCACTGCTGCTCAGCTATAAACATTTCTACACTATTTACGGTAAAACATACCCGCTTTTCCCTCTGCATCCACGAAATAACTTACAAATCACAGCAAACTAGGGAAGCATTGCAATTGAATAAAGTATATCCTTTGTATTTCAACACGATAACTGGAAAAGGGCTAATGCTATTTAAAATATTTTTTCACAAACAAATTTCATTTAAATTTCAAAAAGTGTCACCTCATTAGAATAAAAAAAAAGCTAAAGAAAAATAATGAGACACGCTAGCAGGTTCTCATTATTCATCACAAAGATCGTTATGAAACCTGCAACAAGCTTGACTGGAAATTGCATAACTTTGACACAGTAACGGTAATCTTAATTTAATACGTAACACACGTAACAAGGGAAACTTCCATGCAGGACGGCCGCAAATTTCATTGTCAAAAGCCGCATGCGGTGATTGTGTAGTTGTGTGCAGTCACATGGCCAAGAGGGTATGTTCATGGGACAAAATCAAGTGGGACTGAGTTCGAACCCCTGCTAGGGTGGTTAAAATCAAGCTTGACTGGAATGTGAGGGTTTAGCGCAATGAACAATATTATAAACGATAGAAGAAGTCTGATAACTACATGCATTGCCGCCAACTTGCTATTTATCAGCACTGTGGTATCTCCGAGCCATCAATACGTCAAAACATGGCTTGGAAAAGGAAGAGCTCACTCAACAAATGGCATGGCTAGTTGAATCTTTGTGGAAAGATTTTAAATAGTTTTCTACATTTGTGCTGTTGTGTTGTGGTATTTATCCTCTTAACGCGCCGAAAAACGTCAGAGGTGTTACATTTAGACAACTCAAGTTGCACTGCCTGACCCATTTTCGGAGATAGTGGAAGTTGCGGTACGTAGTCCATAACGCTGTTTGGTTGATTTTTAAATGGTTGTTTTCAAAATGTACANTAGTTTTTTTGTGGTTTTAAAATGTACAGTACAGGGTGGACCAAAAGTAGACTTGCTTTAGATTGCTTTTTCACAATAAGGCTGTGGCTGAAATTTCGAGACGGTATAATGACAAATACTGGGTCGTTGCGGTAAGAAAATCATTCTACTTTCATCAGTGGACAAAGTTGAAGTTAAACATGTTCATGAAACAAACTAATAGAAATATTTCAATATCGTTGTCACTTATTTATCGCTAGTATATAGAAGACACCCTCGCGCTTTGTCCCTTGTTCATGCATGTATTAATGGAAAAACTTTTCGATCATATCTTCCAGACCGATTTGCACTCCAGCAGCGCTCCTAATAACCTCCACTTCGATTTTGCAAACCACGTTCAAAGATTGTAAAACTCCTTTACGCTTGTAATAAATTTTTAAACCTGCGCTTTTCCGAATCTTAACAGAAACGTCCATCCGTGGCCGTAAAAGTTCTCTCATACAGTCTCTGCCCATATAGGACGCGATTACTCCCAATCACGATATGCTGGTTAAGAAGGTAAAACCAGACGAAAGGCTTGATCGACGACGTGTATGTAACACAACATGCTTGACTGATTAAGTTTACCTTTCCCTGCTGAACAGAAGAGTTAGTACCGATGAAAGCTTAGGCAGATTATACGAAATTATACATTTTCACTCGGAGGAGGCTACAAAACTGTGTTTTGCGCAAGGATCACGTAGTGTCCATCATTAGTACAAGTAAGCATGAACTGAGTGTGCCTGATTATCATTAAATTTGTATCGTTAAGTATCGAACTCCGGTTAACAACCGTTTTGTAGGCTGAAAGTAGAGCATTTTTTGATCGACGTAACTTTTACTAAGCTTATTTTGTACCTGTTGCAAACTGTGGTGAATGAAATTTTGAACAAAATGCTATACTAAGTGTGCTTGTTTTCAGGTGCAACTGTCATGGCCACGCCACTTCATGCAACATGAAATCGTTTCCGTATCAGTGTAACTGTCTGGAAAACAGCCATACAACAGGACACATGGTAAGACACCTCAAGCTCAAAACAAGTGGCTTCGGGTGACAAAAACTAAGCCTGAAGATGCGTTGTGTTACGTGAAATCGATTTCCTATTAGAAATTTGCAGATTGATGCAAACTCTTCACCTGTGTGGAGAATATTTACTTGAATACAGATATGTGCAAATTTGAATCATCGCAAAAAGATGAAAGCAGAGCCCGCAGAACCCATTAGACTGATTCCTCAAAGCTTGTCATTTAAGTATGGGGCATTACGCTGTGTTGCTGGGACCAATGGGAGCCCCTGTCAACAATTCTCGTTCGCCCCAATGCTCTGTAAAATTTTGATCGGTCAGCAATTTACCGCTCACTACCGACTGTGGCTGATTTCTCCTAGTCATCCTCGAAACAATAAGGCCCAATAATCCCATGGCGGCTAATGGCACACCAGACTGTACATTTTACACTATGGAGTGGCCTCTCTGCTACTTCATCAGGGGCTTCACTGTCCCAGAATACATAGTTTTTAGAGCTTATTTATCCACTTAGGCATAAGTGAGCCTCATCAGAAGAGCAAACGTCATCAAGGAAATTTTCATTTTCTTCACTTTGATTCGCATACCATTTAACCATTTGTACCTTTTTTCCATGTTTTGATCTGCCAGTTTTTGTTTGATGTGGATCGTATAGGGGTAGAGGTTAAGTCTTCCTCCAGTATGGTTCTAAGCGAACCCACGTTTATCCTTAACTCTCTTCTGCACAGTGACTTTTTTGGACTTCGCATGACTGACTTGGTAAATGTTCGTTTGGGTCTGTACTGACTTCGATCTGCCTGAAAGAGTTGTTCTGTTTTCACTTGTTGAATTTATATTACAAACTGTTCTCTAATTTTTTTACCCACAAATGAATTATCTTCTTTCCTGGAACATTTCTGTATTCAAAATATGTTTTAAAGCAGGGGTGGCCAACCGTTGGCGCATTGGATGATTTGAAGTGGCGCACTGCATCCCTCTGATCGTACGACAGTAAATTTCTCCAATATTTATATATATTTTTTTCCAAATCCCTTCTAAATTACCAATTGCCATCTTAAAACAAGTTGTTCATGATTTTCGCTTTTGTGATTTTGCCAAAAAAAATTGCATTTTGGCATTTATATACACATTCTCACTTATCGAACAAAAGATTAGGAAAATGCTATTTAACATAAAAATGGAACTGATTAACTTCAAAACAAATATTGAATGTTAAAAACGAGATTTTATGATCTTTCTTCAATCTCTGGCGCTTCTAACGTGATTAATTTCTGACGATCCTTACCCTGTGAAAAATTCCCAAAACTAAGAAATTTCGCTCAGAGTTACATATGTGGTTTTGGAACGACTTATACATGCGAATAAGCATTTTCGCCTATCAAATGCGTTAAAAGCAAGACGAGGTCACGCCTGGCTCATGCAATAGAATTCTCTGCTGCTCTCAGTAACAAATTTAACTCCAAACATTGAAAAACTGGTGAAATGAAAAGAAACTCAGACGTCTCAATAAAATGTTAGTAAATGTGAAGTTTGTTTGCTGCTTTACCAGATAGTCCATTTGCATTTAACAATATTCTGTGGCGATTTTCTAAAATAAAATACTATCATTACGAGAAACAGCCGTTGGAATTGGGCATCGGTACACCGGTTTGAAAAAATTGGCGTGTGGTGTGCGAAAGATTGGCCACCCTTGTTTTAAAGTCTCTCTGCACTCTTACGAATGGCCCATATTTGAAGTACCTTTCAACTGCACAAGTCTTCATCTCAATCGGCAAAGCCATTATGATTCAACTGCCAACTGCAGTGAATCTCCTGCGTTTCAGCGGTAATTCCTAAAAAACTAAACTGAATTAAAGAAATTATTAAAAGTTTTACAGACCATTTCTAACACTACTTTTATATCCAACGCTTACAATTTTGCTAAAGTTGCGTAGAAAAAACACTCAAATTTTCGTGTCATGTTCACGATAAGACCAGAAAGATTGTGGGCTATATTCATTCATAAGCAATGCAAATGCTAGAGCTTAGCTATAATTTTAATCGATTATTAAGACAGCTAGATTGAAGTAACTAGTTTTAGCGTTAAAATAGTGCAAATGTTCAACACTCGAAAACACTTTTCCACGATGTTGGTTGGGGGTATTTGAAAAATACACAGCACTGCCCTCCGTACATCTTGTTTTTGCAGGACTATTTTTTGGAAAACTTTTGTTTCCGGAAAAATTTGACACCATCACTTTATTATAGATTATCGTCTTAAATTAACACAAACTAGGTGAAGATCATGACTTACGGAGAACATTTTTTCAAACTTTTAACATGTAAGAGCCTTTGCTACATGATATTTAGTGGTGCAGTCATAAGCTCCGTTTTTATTTTTTGTAACTCTCCAGCTTGACTAGTACGAGTTATGCTGATTCGTAGATCTGAAACATTTGAAATACTTTGTTGGGATTGATCGAGTAGCTGTAACAGTATCTTATGAAATACAAGTAGCCCAACAGCACAGGGCGGAATAAAACCTTGCTTGACAACAGACTGCTTTTTGATATACGTTGTTACAGCTTCTTTTCTATTCGAGGCGGTTATAAGGATGCAAGTTTGTCAGTGGCCGATTATAAAGTTTCGACCTGAGTGGCACACTCGTTTTTACTATTGCAAAGTACAATTCAAGGTTTTTCACCAGTGAACAAACCATTGTTTGAGTTTACTTTGTTAGACTTCAGTATTATCTGAAACTACATGCATTTATCAAACGAAAAAATAAGGAACAAATGGAACTCCATAGTCTCATGATCCCTTGAGCAGCCCCATAGCCACGGGGGGCATTCGGAGGCAGTGCGCCCAAATTTTATTGTGCCCAGAAAAATTTATTTTAAACATAAAATAAAAACAAAAATATTGGCTCCCCAAAAATGTATTTCCCCTCAAAATCTTAACCTGGCTACGGGCTTGCCCTTTAGTTGCCGTTTTTAGGAAAAGTGCCAACGCCAGCTTTTGCATGCAATCAGGTCGACTTTTACATTTCAGTTTCGCTCACACATGGTCCTTGCTGTTTATCATCTAAAAATTAGCAGAAGTAAACAAATTAGCAGAAGTGATTCAACATGTCTCATTCAAAGTTTAATTTCTTCTTGCAGAAACAGTAAAACTATATCAAATTTTGAAATTTCGGTTATTACCTGAACGATTGTTTATTCTGCAGACGAAAAATAAAAAAAACCTTGTAGCTGATTACGTAAACGCATAATATTCAGTAGTTTCTATAGCCTTGTGTTCCGATGTCTCGAACTTTCCTTGTCTATTAAAATACGATGCAAACATAACTTGATGGAGTATCAGCACTAGAAAATATTCTGCGGGCAACTATTTATTATTACGTGTGTTCAGTGCGAAAAGTGCAAGCCGCTGTACAACAACAAGACTTACCGAATCGGTAGCAAAGCTTCAGCGCAGACTTGCTTGAAGTGCAACTGCCACCAACACGCCGACAGTTGCCATTATGTGCGTGAAAGAGACCCCTTTCCTGAAGATCCTATATTAGGCGGCGGCGGAGTTTGTGACGACTGCCAGCACCACACCACAGGTGAACTTCATCTGCTTTTGCACGAGTCGGTGTGAGAAGAGGCGAATTCTGACTAAATTTGGTTGTAGCTCATGCTGACGTATCGAACAGCGTGAAAAAAGTTTCAAGAAAATGTGAAACATTTATTCTGCAGAAAAAGTGTGAAAAAGTGAGGTGATTTCAACTTTGGTGCCTTAAAGCATTATTTTCCCATTTGCGGACGGGTCTTTTCTGGATAAACATCTGAGCGGTCGTACATTTTTTCAACCAATATACTTTTCAGATTTTTATCTTCCCATAGCAAAAACTTTGGTTGTTGGCTGTACGAAGCTAAAATCTGCCGGGTCGCTTTATTTTTTTGCAGCGGAAACAGTATAGCAAAACAAATTCTTCGAAATAAGGTTATAACATTATTGTAGCATAGCAGCTTGTGTGTCTGCAGCCGATTTTTATTCAATTTCGAAGAACATCGATGTCATTTTTGAGATTTAGTTTTCCTTGTTAACATTTAACTAGCTGCGCCCCTACTGAAATAAAAACATAGCCGTTGTGGAATCAACAGTCTGACGTTCTCTAATTTATGTCCAGTTCCACTTATATTATTCGATTTCAAAGACTTCAGATTTATCTTCTCAAAGAGGACTGGAAGCTCAAACTACATGATATTAACCAGAGCAACTGTTCATTCATCCGAGAAGACGTACTTTTTACAGTGCTTTTTTCCGTAGGCATTCACTGTGAGGAATGCAAGACCCTGTACTTTCGCAAACCAGACATAAGCTTAGACGCCACTGACGTATGCACACCATGCAACTGTCGAATCGCTGGAGTTGTCAACGGAACAAAAGACTGCGAAAAAGTAAATGTTCTTCGGTGATCACACTGAAAATTGATAACCCTAAGACGCAAAAGGTTGAGGATTTGCTTTAAAATGGGAGTTTCAAGCGTTATTTCGTAATCATTCTTCTGATCTTCGTCATTTAGTATAAGATTATTACTATTTTTGCCTTTTCTTGTTTTTCACCACTAGGTTGGTGGACAGTGCAAATGCAAAAGTAAGGTAACGTCTCGAAGATGCAACATTTGCATAGATGGCTACTACAATCTTCAAAGAAATAATGAGGAAGGGTGCGAAGAATGTTTTTGCACTTTGTCTGGAACAGTCAATCGGTCAAGAACGTGTGACCAGGTAAATAACGATCGAACGTTGGACAGTTCATGCTACGAATATGAATTACAACCGGTTGTTGAAAGTTATGAAATTGGTAACAATTTCAATAAAAGCTACAGGAATTCAGGATCGTGGAAGTGGCGCGCCGTTTCTGAGCAAAGCAATCATTTCGATTGCATGCTTTCGTTGGAAATGTCTGGTTTAACATGCTATGAAGTTTTACTAGTCTTTGGTGGATGTTTAAATCAACGTTTGTATTAACTTTGACCTACAGTCTTACCCATTATCTTTAACATTCAAAATACGAGTTCTTCATCTACCTGGGTCATAAATTGGTTTGGAGGCACAAACGCTGACCAGAAGTGCTGAGGTGAAATACATGAAAACCTCAAACCTTAAAATGCAAGTTTGTTTAGAAATCCGGACAGTGCAACTGCAGAAAAAATGTCGGCGGTCGTGAGTGCAATCAGTGCAAGCATGGTTTCAAGTTCCTCGACGACGATAACCTGAATGGCTGCGAACCGTGCAACTGCAACGAACTCGGCGCTCAAGACCAATACTGCAATCCAGTGACTGGCCAGTGCTTGTGTCGCAATAACGTGCAAGGTTGGCTGTGCATATCGAGAGGATTTCTTTTACAGCGTCTGTCACTGCAGATATTATAAACGACAAAGCGTGTGTATTTCGCCCACTGAAAAGTGTTCTTATTTTCAACCTCTTATTTAAACAGACTTGTAGCAACAAATTCCAGTCGAAAAATTCTTTAAAGGTATGCAGTCAGAAGTGATGGTGCAGCGAAAATTAAATTAGTATTTTTAGATCTCTCGTATGAAATGTTTTCCTGTCAGTCAATGGGACAAAAAAAACATTTTCTTCTGAAAGTTATACACCCTGTTCGCTTACATTCTTGCGGACCGTGACTGCATCCTTGGTTATAGTATTAAGTGTTGGCCAGTTGCTGAAGTTTTGGCAACATAAACGAAAGTTTGGCGCTTTCTCGGCAGAATCTATTGTTATAACAGTGGCATATGTTATGACAGTATGACATTTTATAACAGTATGATATGTTATTAAAGTATCTCCTGAATGGAGCTGAATTTCGGCAAAAAATCAGCCATGTTAATTCTCCCTTCTACCAGAGTGGACATTTCGACTATTGTCTAAGCATCCTCAGCTGGATGAAGTGCATGAAAGGGGGAAATAATTTCAAAATTCACTAACAATAAAGTCAAATTGGAAATGTCTAATTCTACATTTTAATTCCCGTGATTGGGCAACCGTGTTTTGCAGGATTGCTCTGCCAGGAGTGCAAAAATGGTTTTTGGAATTTGTCTTTAAATGGTTGTCAGCCGTGCGGATGTGACCCAGCAGGAACTGAACCTGGAACTATTTGCGATAAAGTTACTGGTAAATGCGTGTGCAAGACAAACACTCAAGGACGTACATGCAATGAATGCAAAGACAACTACTACAACCTCACTCAAATCAATAAACAGGTTTGTTAACATCGGCATGCGATATCTAGTGGACGCACTGTTTTGTTTGTCTCTCTAGTGACGTTCTACTGAGAGTAAACACATGTTACGAAAAAAACAGTATTTAACGTTCCAAGTGGGATATCAGCCAATTCTTTGCAAAGTGCCTTTTCGTTTCTGGGCGCAATGCATTGTAAAACCGTTAACGCACAAACGAATTTTTCGTAAAAAGTCGTGGGAGGTCAATTACCCACTTTGATCCCCTGGTTGTAGGCCTGCAAGACAAAAAATAAGTAAAGGAAAGTAAGCATCATTTTATCTTTATGGGGTTAAAAAGATCTAATTAGATTTGGAAAAAATGGATGAAGTGCATATACAGGATAATAAATTAGAGTATGCAGCAACTCTTTACTTGATTGTAAAAGTTCGGAGCATCATGCACGGGTATCCTGACTTTCTCAAACCACAACTTGATTCCATCATAGGTTTTCATTCACTAGCAAACGATGATTGGCAGCTGTATCTCCTAAATACGTTCCTTGTTTTGATGTCTGTAAGTGTGCTTCAACGCAGTTGCGTAATCAGGATTTTTGATTGGGGGGTCAGAAGTTGGGGAACATGTGGTACTTGTCTAATTTTGTAATTTTTTATTGAGAAAAGTGAAAAGCAAAAACAGAGGTCGTACACTTTTTTCTGAATCCACATTCAGGGTTTTTTTAAGGAAAGTGTTTGGTACCCAGTATGGCCCTGTAGGGAGCCAATTTCTCTGATGCTGGGGACCCGATTTTCAATTCTAGGGACCCGAATCAGGTCCCTAAATCACCTTAAAAAACCCTGTCCACATTTCACCTAAACACAAAACATTCTGACGTTTACCAAAAACCTGCTAATTTTTTGTACATGATCCTCATGGCTCTTCTGGTTATGTTTATGCTTTAACGCCTGACAAAGTAACAGCGTAATGACTTTGTACTTTTGCTAGGGTTGTGAACCGTGCAACTGCGACAGCCGGGGTACCGTCAACGGATCGTTGATCTGTGACAAAGTACATGGAAATTGTTCTTGCAAAGAGAAAGTAAAAGGCAGGGTTTGTAATCTTTGTCGAGGAAACAACTTCGGTCTTCGGGCCGACCTTCTGTTTGGTTGCGAGCCATGCAATTGCGATCCCAAAGGTAATTGATAAAACAATTAACTATTTTAATGTATGTCATGGTTCAGTTTTAATTGGACGGCATATTTTAGTAGTTTGTTTGACGCGAAGCCTGGTAGCGACACCTTTTTTGTGCATTTTGCTGGAGTACTTGAGAAACAATTTTATGGTTAGAGCATTATTTTTGTCTGCCTGTAGGTACGGCTCTCGGAGACCAACTAGCTCCTCATGAACTCGTTTGCCATGCTAATAGTGGGCAGTGTGCTTGTCTGCCCAGCAGAGAAGGACGAAGATGTGACCAGTGCTCGCCTGGTAAAATTGCTTTGAGGTTTCTTTGATAAACGTAGTATATAAGACGATGCTCTGCCGCTGAGTGAACATTTAGGAACAAAGCGAATCATTTAACTACGCGTGTACTACGCTTGGTACATTTCTGCCAATAGGTTGTTCAACTTCTTGGACTCAATATTGCTTTACAGGTTTTTACCTTCCGGTTAACAAGAGTGAGTCGGGTTGCTTGGAGTGCGATTGCCATTTGGCGGGAAGCAGTAGTCAAGTGTGTGACAATACCACTGGGAAATGTCCTTGCAAAGATTCGACGACAAATGCCGGTGAATTAAATTTCTCTTTTTGAAGTAGTAAAGAACAGCTTTTACAATATTAATTTGTTGCCGAATAACAACATAATTGTGCGATTGTAGCTTAATCGCATTTAACAAAGTTACTTTATTCCAACTATTTATGCATGATTTCATAGCGTAAGTTCTTCCCACAAAAAGGGAAGAGTAATTCGGCATCCAGTGCGTTTATGATCTGTGTCATTATCCTAAAATGACGAAAGATCTTATTCAAAACAATCCTTTAAGGACGGAAAGAAACCACTTTTTGAAAGATTTGTGGTCTTAACTTACGAAGTGGATGAGCTGTATTAAAAGTCTTAGATGTTGTTCGAAAAGGTTACTACAAAGCGCATCTTATTATGCAATTTATGCACATGCATGACGTCACTGTGACGTATGGCAGGGACAACCCGATTTAGGCTATTTGCAAACGATGAAGTGGTTTGGATGATTTTTATAAATCTACAGCAGCATAGCGTACAAACAAACTTTGACCAAGAATCTAGACTACAAAAGTTTGGATCACATTGAGATAAACCAATTCAGAATGACATACAAACCTGTCTGCTTCCACTTCATTAAATTCTAGGTAATGTGAAAAAGAATATCAAAATTATTTCTCCACCTGAAAACGTTGATTTTCACAAACTAATAGAATGCAGATTTTGAAGGTTTTGGATGTAACAAACCTGCAAAATATTTAACTCTTTCACCAAAAAATAACTTTTCCTCCAAACAGAGCCTACACCTAGTTCTTTGAAACGGATAATTCCTTCAGTTGCTGACTTTGCTGATAGGTTGATCTATTAACACATAGAAGTGCGCCTACAAACGAAAGTTATGCGTAGGGTGCCACACTTTTAACCATGCGTGCGATTCAGTGACTGTACTGCTCGAATGCAGCCAATGGAAATTCGTGCTTAAGCTATCGTTAGCACGTGCTTGAACCGAGCAAGTAATTTTTTCTTTTCTTGTAAGGTCCTATCAAAGAGTGAAAATACTCTGACTGTTTTGTCACAGGTTTGTCTGGACGGAAGTGCGACCAATGTGCGCCTACGTTTTGGGATTTTCATTCTCTATTTGGAACATGTAAAGAGTGCAACTGCAGTATAGCTGGAAGCAAGTCTCACGAATGCAACGTCGTAACAGGTTTGCTTTCACATTAAAATAGAAGCTAACGGAAAACGGATTAAAGTTTTGCTGTGGTTGATGATGCAGTGGTCTAGCGATTGGACTGCAGTAACGAAAGTAATCTTTAAACTTACCGCAAAATGATATTTTATGGTTACTGATTTCTACACAACTCCACAGAAAAGCTGGTTGTTTTATCGAAAAAATGGCAATGCTGTCACTGTTGCGAGTGGTGTTTTCTCGAACTTTCCTTGGTATAAGTTTGCCACGATCTCCACGGCGCTGATTGCTACACTGTTTCTGCCGGCAGATGATTTATTCCACGCCACGCGTTGATTTGTTTTGCGCGCTCTGTACCTCTTGGTCGGTCGCTAAATACTGTCACCTTTGCTGGTAACTCATTCTATTCGATACGCGCTCTGCAGCTCTACATTACTGTACTCAAACCGTAAGCGGAACTGTCTGCCTTGTATGCCGTATCTTCTCCGAATAAAGTGGGGTGCATTTTGTACAAGGTGCTCTGAGTTTTGAAACTCTGACAGGGATAAACACAACGGTCACACCCAGTTAAATCGTGTGCAATGACTCCGCGAATCCTTCTATTTAACAAAACCATTGAAAAAGATCGCACTCTGCAACAGTTTATTGATATAAATCATTTACAAATGCTCTTAATTATTAATTGTGAAATTATTGTAATATTATGATATTACAAAAGCATTCGTAAAGGGTTTACGTAAATAAACTGGCTCATTAAAAAGTTTTCTTAATCCTTTAAGAATTAATTTTCGCATCAACAACAAGGATTGTATGCAGAGAAAAAATGCTAACTTAAGTCGGACATGCCTGTTATTCACTGGGTAAGGACATAACTTGCAAGTAAACTAACATCACACTCAGATTATCAGAAAATAGGTGCTGACACATAACCAGTAGCACCTATTTGATCTAAGAAAAAATGCATAATATTTCAACGCACTAAACGCCTACGTATCTGTTAAAGGTCAATGCAATTGCAAGCTGAACGTTATAGGAAAGCAGTGCGGCACATGTCGACCTGGTTCAAGTCATTTAAATGCAGAAAATCCCATGGGTTGCTACTCGCATCCCGAGCAACAAGCAGCTCCTACTGAGGTAAGCTTTATTTGAAGGCCATAAGAGCAACCATGGTTAAAAACGAAGATAAAACGCACTTTATTTCTTGGAGTGGCTTTCGTCGGATGATGTACAAATTGTTTCAGATACAAATTGGAACGAGGTTAATTACGCTTGAATGGAATCCCCCAGACCATCCTAATGGAGATAAGCTCACCTACAAATTATACAGAAATCGAGAACTTTTGCACGTTGTCAATGATTCCAGGTAAAGCGAATAGCATTGATTCCAATGTAGGTCGCAAATTGAACTTTAACAATATTTGTGGAAATGCTGCCGACTACAGTTGAATATCCCAGTTTTGCACTAATATGTCAAACGTTGAACAAAATGCTTGGCATGCAAACAAATTGATCAAATTTTAGAAAAAAGACAAAAATGCTGACAGTGAAAGTGTTTCACAAAATCCATTTTTTTCAGTGGATTTTCCGAATCTTATCAGTTCAATGACACGGGCCTCTTACCTTATACTACCTATGACTATTACATTGAGACCAGCAACTTTGGAGGTTCGGTGCTCAGCCCGCAGCTGAGAGTTAGAACACTTGCTGGTATACCTACCGGGATTCCACCCTTAACGGTATCGAACGTTCTGGCGCATGAGGCGACCTTCACATGGAACGAACCCGAAGTTGCCCATGGACCCATCAAAACTTACGTTTTGCAGGTATGGACACAGAAAATTGCTCACTTCAGTTTTGTCAAAAAATAAAGATTAACTTTGTTTGGTGCTTGCTTGCTTACAAAGACTGTTTCCAGGGGAAATTTCGAGGTCCATTTTAAATTAACCAGGCAATGCAACTAAGGGTGGTTTGCTACACAAAAAAAATATAGTAGAAGAAATTTTTTAGCTTTCAAAATAAATTTGAAGCAATTTTCTTGTTTACGGCAGTCTGTCACATCCGAACTCGATGACTTCGTCAAGGTACATTACGAGGGACTCTCAACAGCCATAACTATCGAAGATCTTGTCGCGTTCACAAACTACACATTTACGTTGCGTGCTTGTACTAGCGGTGGATGCGGAGATAGTATTCCCATTGTTGTGATTACTCCCGAGGATAAACCCCTTCTTCAGAGGCCACCGAGCATAACTCCTTTATCCAACACATCACTGCAAGTGTCCTGGGACCCTCCTGATGAACCCAATGGTAAAATAATTATTTTCACTATTTTCAGAATAATTGACAAGTAAATCCTGCTTACTTTTTTGTTCAATTATGTGTTCCACTGCGATGCAGCTATTTGCGACAAGCAATTCAATTATTTTGTGTTTTGCTGACAAACCAGCAATCCAACGTTTCTTTTGCGATGATAAACTACTAACATACAATATCAGATCCCTAAGTAGTCCAATGAATTGAAAGACTCCTGTTGTATAAGATGTGTATCGATTGCTTGCCACACACACTTAATATACTCCAAAAAGGTTTTACAACTCCGATTTCAGTATGGACCAACACGTTGGTGTTTGTTGTTTACTTGACGTGCAGGTGTAATTATCCAGTACGAAGTAATGATGAGAGGAAAACCAGGCCCTGACGGCGTCAATCAACCGTTGCAGAGGGTTGTTTTCAGAAGTTCTGGTGCGTATAATCCCCGGCCACCTTCCGATCATCAGTCAACGACCCTCGATCCGCCCGAGTCGAACTTCACTCAAACTGATCTTCAGCCTTTCACAGAGTACGAGTTCCTAATCTCCTCAGCAAATAGCCAAGGAGCTGCGCAAAGCGCCTGGACAACCGTGCGAACTTTAGAAGGGAGTATGTGATATTTTTTGTCAAATTTATATGCTCACGCAACAGTCCATTGTATTCTGCTTGACACTTTTACTAGCAGAACAGGGACACTTTAGTGTTGGGCACTATCGATTAGGCAAACAGGTGAACCAAAAGCTGGCACTGGGTAAAAACGCAATGTGATTAAGATCAGTAAATACTAGATTGTGAGAAAATGAGACTTATTGTACTCCTTTGCTGATCCTTAACAGATTGTCCAGAGATTATTAATGCATGGTAACGTAGCAAATAAAATGTACAGAAAATGAAAGCACAAAAGCTCATTCTGCAATTTCTTGCAAGCGATCATCACATTTTTATTGTGAGCGTATACAATTTTAAATCAAGGCGTGCCATCAAAAATACACAACCTTTTTTCGTTTTACTGATATGTTTTTAGCTCCAGTTTTTATGAGCCGCCCCGTTCTAACTCCAATTTCATCGTTTGAAATCAACATTCTTTGGAAAGCACCACATCCAGTCAACCAGGCTCGTGGCGAAGTTGTCATGTATCAAGTTATTTTAACTCGGAACAACACCAGCGGAAATCCATTCGCTCCACCGTTAGAGGACGCTGTAAGTGAAAACTGTTAAACTTTGTGTTTGGCAATTGTGTCACAAGGTGATTGTGAGAAATACTCTTTTTAGGTGATTTATTCCTGTGGACCTACTATTCATCAGTTTTTAGCTACTGGCTTCAAACCGTATTCCACACATTCTATTAAAATGAAACTCTGCAACTCTGTATCATGTATACTAAGTGAACCCAGCAACACGACTACTTTGCCTGCAGGTAAGTTTACAATGAAGTGCAAGTTGTTGAAGAGGCTGGTAGAACTATATTTACTATGCAATGTTAAGTGGTGATTCAAGGTTTAAAT